>Ga0163144_10000216_pt1 | contig 135955 bp, 126 predicted proteins | sample OliLak19BULKMAT1_FD_123175 | JGI IMG/M metagenome (GOLD analysis project Ga0163144, IMG submission 123175) | Freshwater microbial mat bacterial communities from Lake Vanda, McMurdo Dry Valleys, Antarctica - Oligotrophic Lake LV.19.BULKMAT1 | ecosystem: Environmental > Aquatic > Freshwater >...
CAGGGGATAAGAACTACAGGGGATAAGAACTACAGGGGATAATTTATTATTGTTCTTTGTTCGGGGTAATTGGTAATTTTATAACACAACGCACCTTTGAGCGCAATAAGAAATATTCATGTGTATCAAAAAGCAAGCGCGTCGATATCAGCGGGTTTTTCGATGTTATGAACGCGGTATGCGGGGTTGATACGGCGGATGAGCCCTTTGAGGACTTTGCCCGGGCCGATTTCGATGAAGTCTTCTACACCCTGGCTGGCCATGTACGCGACGGACGCGACCCATTGTACGGAAGAGGTAATTTGCAGACCTAAATTCTTTTGGATTGTCGCCGGGTCCGTTGAAGGAACAAAGTCAACGTTGCTGATGATCGGAATAAGCGGCGTATTGATTTTTATTCTGGGAAGCTCGGCCATAAATTTATCGGCAGCAGAACGCATTAACGTCGAATGAAACGCACCGCTGACATCGAGCGGAATAACACTTTTCGCACCGGCCGCTTTAAATTTTTCACAGGCGGCTTCAACTTTGGGTCCGTGTCCGGTAATAACAATTTGTTCCGGAGAATTGAAATTCGCGACTTCTGCTCCCGTTTCCAGACAAATTTTAACGACCGCATCCTTTTGCAGACCGATGATGGCCGCCATCTTACCTTGGTTTAATTTCGTGGCTTCCTCCATAAAAAACGAACGGCGTTCAACCAGTTTAAGTGTATCGGCAAATGTCAAAGCACCGGATGCGACTAAAGCGGAATATTCGCCAAGACTTAATCCTGCGGTGAATTTGATACTGGTATTTTTAAATTTAGGATGGGCTTCGAAAACTTTGAGGGCCGCGACACTCATGGTCAAAATCGCGGGTTGGCAGTATGCGGTTAAGGTCAACTTTTCTTGCGGGCCATTAAAGATCACGTCCGACAAACCGTTTTTCATGATCGCATCGGCTTCGTCAAAGATGGCTTTGGCTTGCGGTGAGCTCTGATAAAATTCGACGCCCATACCGACTTTTTGCGCGCCCTGTCCAGGGAAAATTAATGCGACCCGGATCATCTTACCACCTGACCACGCAGGCCGCGGTGACCAATCCGGCACCGAAAGCGACCAAAACAACGTTACTACCTTTTTTGATCTTCTTCATTTCAACGGCTTCAAAAAGTGCCACCGCAATCGAGGCGGCCGACATATTACCGTACTTCGTAATGTTAATAAAAATTTTTTCCGAAGGCACTTCCAATTTTTTCGCGACGGCACTGATAATGCGGTCATTGGCTTGATGCGGAACAACACAATCGATATCTGACAACTGCAGTCCAGCTTTTTTGACCGCGATCTCAACCGCTTCCGCCATGGAATTGACCGCCACTTTAAAAAGCTCTTTTCCTTGCATGACGACATACGGCATCGGCATCGTTTTCGCGAACTGATTAAGTGGTTCGCGGTCTTCAGTAACCACTTCCATCAACGCGCTGTGCTCACCTTGCGAATGCAGATATTCAGAAACAATGCCGTGTCCTTCCGCGACTTCACCCAATAAGCATGCCCCGGCGCCATCGCCAAACAGCACGCAGGTATTGCGATCGGACCAATCGATTAAGGAAGTTATTTTTTCCGCGGCAATGACCAACGCGTTCTTATACATTCCATTGGCCAAATATTGCTTGGCCGTGGTCAAAGCAAATAAAAAGCCGGCACAGGCCGCGCTGACGTCAAAGGCCGTCGCATTGTGTGCGCCGATGGCTTTTTGAACCAGACATGCCACCGACGGAAAATTGCTGTCGGGGCTAATAGTTGCAACAATAATCAATTCAACTTTTTGGGGATCTAATTTGGCGCGCTTTAAAACATCGTTCGCGGCCTTGATAGCTAAATGGCTAGTGCGTTCGCCTTTGGCGGCAATCCGGCGTTCTTTGATGCCGGTGCGGGTGGTGATCCAGTCATCGGTCGTTTCAACCATTTTTTCCAAATCAAAATTGGTCAAAACTTTTTCCGGAACATAGCTTCCGACAGAAACAATACCGACGTTCTTCATGCGCTACTCGAAATTTCTTTTTGCAGAGCATCGATAATATCGTGTTCGACTTCGCGCATCGTGGCTTTGATCGCATTCTTGATCGCCTTGGGACTCGAACGGCCGTGACTGATCATAACGATTCCGTTAACGCCTAAAAGCGGTGCCCCGCCGTATTCGGCATAATCGACCTGCTTCTTAACTTCGCTAAGTTGCGACTTAATGAGCATCGCACCAAAAACGGCAATCGGACTCTTCTTGATTTCGCGCTTCATTAAAGTCCCAGCAGATTCCATAAGCCCTTCGGAAACTTTTAAAACGATATTGCCAATGAACCCGTCGCAAATAATGCAATCCGATTTACCGGTATACACTTCATTCGCTTCAGTGTTGCCGACGAAATTTTTGACTTTTTCCGTCATCAGCTTATGAATATCTTTGACGAAATCGGTTCCCTTGGTGGATTCTTCCCCGATGTTCAAAAGCCCGACGGTGGGATCCTTTTTGCCCAAAACTTCACGCACGTAAACCGCGGCCATTTGCGCGTTGTGCAAAAGATGCTGCGGCTTGGGATCGGTGTTAGCACCAACGTCAATAAGAAATGTGAAACCTTTTAGGGTAGGAAGTGTCAGGCCAATCGCCGGGCGTTCGACGCCGGGGATCATGCCTAAATTGATGGTGGAAGCCGCAACAACCGCACCGGTGTTTCCGGCGCTGATAAAAGCGTGGTATTGCGGATCTTTCAAAAGATTGATGCCGACCGTGATCGATGAGTTGCGCTTCTTGCGAATAACGTTGATCGCGGGCTCATCCATGGCGACAACCTCGTCGGCATTGATCAGCTCCACGCGCTCGCGCGGATACTGATACTTCTTCAACTCGGCTTCAACTTCAGGAGTGCGGCCAACCAAAACGATTGTGACATCAAACTCTTTGAGTGCCTCGACAACACCGGCGATGACGGCCTGAGGCGCGTGATCTCCACCCATCGCGTCAACGACTATTTTCACATGAAGCTCCTGGTAGAAAAACCTTGTGCTTTATGCTTTTTTATCTTTTTTCTCTTTTGCAACTTTGACGATAACCGGTTTGCCGCCGTAATAACCGCAGAACGGGCAAACACGGTGCGAAAGGACCGGCTTCTTGCAGTTGGTGCATTCGGTAAGGCCAGCGACGCGCGCTTTCCAATGGGTGCGACGTTTGCGTCCGCGCTGGACTGAATGTTGTCTTTTTGGTAATGGCATTTAAAGCTCCTTTTCGTCTGTCATCCCCGCGAAAGCGGGGATCCATTTTTAAAAGTGGATTCCCGCTTTTGCGGGAATGACAAGTTTATGTACACTTACATTTTTCTTTGTTCAAATTCGTAGCGCACGTCAGACAAAGGCCTTTGCAATCTTCTTTACACAGGACAATCGGCGAAAGGCTTAATACCAATTCCTGGCGTATCTCTTCGCCGAGATCGATAAACTCATCGGTCGGCTGTGTTTCGACATTGATTTCAAATTCGTCTTTACGCTGTTGAACAACCGGCTCCAAACAACGCGCACAAAGGAATTCATACTTACCGGAAATTTCAAGTTGGGCGCTAACACTGCTGCGGGTCTTTTCAATCTCGCCGGTGACTTTCAACGGAACAAGAACCTTCAGATCTTCGACAGAAAATCCCAACTCTTGCGCGCTGACTTTTTCTTTTATTTCTAAAAAACCGTCACGGGGGATTTCTTTGAGCTTGATCTTCACCGCCGCAAACGCTCCTTGAGAGGACGCTCTACAAATTTTGGTACAAATTGCGAAATATCAGCGCCCAGCGCAGCGGCTTCTTTAATCAGCGTAGATGACAAAAACGCATAATTTTCTGACGGCATCAGAAAAACCGTTTCCACGTCCGTCGCTAACCGACGATTGGTCAAAGCCATTTGAAACTCATATTCAAAATCCGAGATCATTCGTAAACCGCGGATCAGAACATTCACTTTTTTCTTACGCGCAAATTCAATAACGAGACCTTCGAAGCTTTCAACTGTGACACTTTTCATCCCTTTGGTCGCTTCTTTAAGCATCTTGACGCGTTCAGGAGTCGTAAAAAGTTGTTTTTTATGGTAGTTTTGTGCCACCGCCACAATAACTTTATCAAAGATTTTTGCCGCACGGCCGATCAAATCCATATGACCAAATGTGACAGGGTCAAAACTTCCTGGGTAAATCGCAATTTTGGGCATAAGAATTTCCTAATAAATTAGGATTTGGCGAGCTGAACCTTTTGGAAAATCGCTAGATACGACTTACCATATTGCCGCTCGGTCACCAGTTTAAAATTTTCTTCTAAGTCGGGTAACCGCTCACGTTTAGAGTATTCCACGACGACGAAAGAATTGGGATGTAATATATCATAGGCCCCCAGGGTTTTCAAGGTTTTTTTCCCCAGATCCAGGCCATAGGGCGGGTCAAAAAAGACAATATCAAACTTCTTTGCCCGACTGGCTAAACCCTTAATGGCAGCAAAGGCATCGAGATGGATCACATCCACTTCGCGGCCGATTTCATAACCTAATAATTCCAAATTCTTACGGATGACATCGACACATTTAACATCGTGTTCGATAAAAGTGACTCGTTGGGCTCCCCGCGACAGGGCTTCGATCCCGACCGCGCCGCTGCCGGCAAAAAGCTCAAGGATGTCCTGGCCTTCCATATCATGGCCCAACAGGTTAAAAATCGCCTGTTTGGTCACATTCTGGGTCGGTCGAATAACCGCCGGCATATAGATGTTCCGTCCTCTAAATTTTCCGCCTAAAATTCGCATGATTATTTAAATCCTTTTTACCAATCCTGCTTCCTTATTTAAATAATCATCCATCTCTTCCGCAGGGAGGCGAGGGATAATTTTTATGTTATTTGGGACAATCTTAACATGTGTCATTGCGAACGTTTTGTGAAGCAATCTCACTCAGAAAAAATTGCTTCTCCCCTTCGGCCTGCCGGCCGCAGGCGGGTCTCGAAATGACAGATGGGTTTGAGTTCACAATGACGAGTTAGAGTACACTCACGACGACGCGATGTCAAGTTTCGCCTAACCGGCGGTGGCCATGCTTAAATAGTCTGGATAACGCTTTTTGATGATTTCCAAAAGAATTTTGTTGGCCGGTTCCATCATATTGGGATCGGAATGCGTGAGATCTTTCGCCTCTTCCCGCGCCAATTGCAGAATGTCCATTTGCGTCAGAGGATTGGCAAAACGCAATTCGTTAAGACCGTGCTGGTGGCGGCCAAAATATTGTCCGGGTCCGCGGATCTCCAAATCCGCTTGTGAAATTTTAAAGCCGTCGGTTGTTGAGGCGACAGCCTTAAGCCGCGCCTGAGCTTCCATGGTGAGCGGATCAGAAAGCAAAACGCAGTGGCTTTCATTCTTCCCACGACCGATGCGTCCGCGAAGCTGATGCAACTGCGCCAAACCGAAACGCTCGGCATGTTCAATGACCATGACGGTTGCGTTGGGAACATCGACGCCAACTTCCACAACGGATGTCGCAAGCAAAACCTGAATGTCGCCTTTCTTAAATTTCTGCATCACGACATCAGCGTCATCGCGTTTCATTTGCCCGTGAACAAGTCCGAGTTTTAAGCCTTTCAATTGATTTTTTTCTAATTGTTTGAAACTGCTCTGCGCGGCCTTCAAATCCAATGTTTCACTTTCGTTGACGAGCGGATAGATAATATAGGCTTGCCGACCTTTTTCAACTTCTTTACGAATAAAGTTATAAACCGCGTCGGTCTTCTCAACACTTTGCACTTTAGTCAAAACTCTACCGCGGCCGGGCGGCAATTCATTGATTGTAGAAACGTCTAAATCGCCAAACAATGTTAAACTTAATGTTCTGGGGATCGGTGTCGCGGTCATAACCAGAACATCGGGATTAGTTCCTTTTGACGATAAAAAGGCCCGCTGACGAACACCGAACTTGTGCTGTTCATCAATGACGACATAACTCAAATTTTTAAAAATAACACCGGTACTGAGAAGCGCATGTGTTCCGACGACCAAATCAATTTTGCCGGTTTGGATATTTTTAAGAATAGCGTCTTTGTCGGAATCCAAAAGACTTCCCACTAAAAGCTCGCAACGGACATTTTTAAAGGGTCCACTCGCGATAATTTTTTGAATATTATCAAAATGCTGGCGGGCCAAGATTTCCGTCGGGACCATGAACGCGCTTTGGTGTTTATTCTCAATGGCGGACAAACAACCCATTAACGCGACCACCGTTTTGCCGCATCCTACATCACCTTGCAGAAGACGCAGCATCGGGGCGGAATGTCTCATATCAGTCATAATGTCCGCGATGACTTTCTCTTGCGCTTTCGTAAAAGAAAACGGGAAACAGCTTTTGAATTTCTTTAAAAAATTCTCATCAATGATATGCTTAAAACCCGGACGACTGCTCATGCTGATGCGGCGCTTGATAACGGAAATCTGGAATAATAAAAATTCTTCAAAGGAAATCCGACGCTGGGCTTCCTGTTCCGCGGTTTCATCTTCCGGAAAATGAATACTCTCGAGGGCTTTTTTGATATTTAAGAACCGGTGTTTATTTCTTAAAGCAATCGGCAGAATGTCGACGCATTGCTGGCTAAATTGCTCAATGCAGATGTGAATAATCTTTCTTAAATATCGTTGTGAAATGCCTTTGGTCAGCGGATAGATGGGAACAATGCGCCCCATGCTGAGGCTCTGATCGGCTTTGTCGATGATTTCGTATTCCGGTGAAACCATTTGAATACGGTTTTTATAAAGCACGGGTTGGCCATAAAGAACGACTTCGGTTCCAGGTTTAAAATAATTATCGAGATACGGCTGATTAAACCATACGGCAAAAAGGCGCCCGCTCCCGTCGTCAAGCACCGTTTCATAAACGTGTTTGTGTGTATACCAACTTTTGCGCCCGCCTTGCACGATCACTTTGCCGGTCACGGTTTGCGGTTCTCCGATTTTAACTTGGGCCAACGGAGTCATTTTTGTCCGATCTTCATATCGACGTGGAAAAAGATAAAGCAAATCCTCAACGTTAAAAACGCCTAAATTTTCAAGGATTTTTTTACGGACCGGCCCTACACCTTTAAGAAAATGGACGGAAATGGCGGATAAATTCGACATTATTAGAAATTTTGTCATCCTCGAAAAAAAGGGGATCCATTCTTAAAAGTGGATTCCCTCTTCCACGGCCTGCCGGCTGCAGGCGGGAATGATAATTTGGGATAGAGATATCGAATGGGTAGATTTAGCGCAAGCGGCTGATTTTGCGGTTAAGTTTGTGCCGATAGCCTTTGTCGAAAACAACATCAAAATCGTAGACATTTTTAAAATCATCAATCCGATCTTCTTCGGTCCTACTTAAAACTTTATTGTCTAAAAGATTAAAAACAATGTGACCAAAATCTTCAGTTCCCTTTATGCCCCAATGCTTTAGGACAGTTAAGGTCATCGGACCGTATTGTTCCATGAGCAGATCTTTGATGCCGTCAAGAAGCTCTTTGCCGCTGACGTGTTTTGGTCGTTTGAATTTTTTTTGAGTGAAGGCAAGGGACTCGAGGACAAATTCGTAGGCGTCCTCACCGTAGCGCGGGTCTCTTTCACAAATGGCCATGATGATGTTGTCTAACTCATGCTGCATGGTTTTTATATTAGCATAAATGAATTCTCTTAAGCAATCGAAAATATAAAGTTTTTAAAAATTTTCCCGACAATATCTCTTTTGTTGCGTGGGCCGTATTATTCTGACATAATACGGCAAATTTAATCAATCAACGAGTGTCTTTCATCTATGTATAAAAAACCAAGTTGGCTGTGGGCTGTTTTTTTCTTCCTCTATGTTTTTGTCACCTTCAATGTAACGGCATCCTTCTTCGAAAAGAACTCACCTTCGCAAATTTATTATCAAGTTTTAATCGGTTTTAATACTTTCTTTGTTCTCCATTACCTTTTCAACACACTGGCTTTAATTCTAGATATTATTGCCATTATCCCATTTTATAATTACATAAAGCCACAAGCCACGGTGATCACAGCACGCTATTTCTCGTCGGGGATATGGAAATGGCTTCTTGCTTTAAGAATTGGATTGCTCGTGGTGGGGCGCTCATACGACTTCAAACAAATTCAATCGATCTACCGCGACGACCTGCTCATTACTTTTATATTAATCACCGGAATGATCCTGCTTTACGCACCTTCCTACTATGCCAACTTCATTTTCGCGTACCGTCAAGAAAAAAGCTAACCATCTTAAGCTCTTCAAGCTTTAGGATAAATTTTCAGGCAATAAAATCCGAATTCTGGTCTTAAAAATAAAAAACCCTGCATCATTTCTAATGCAGGGTTTTAAATTAAACCGGTAACTTTCTACTCTCCCGTAGCCTTGCGACTAAAGTACCATCGACCTTGAAGGACTTAACTTCCGTATTCGGTATGGGAACGGGTGTTGCCCCTTCAGCAATGTTACCGGAATAAATTTATGATTCGTAGAATTACGAATCAAAATTTAGCAGTTATGGAGTAAATCGAGTAATTTTTCAATCAAGAAAAATTTTAAAAAGTAATCAAATTGTCGGCCTATTAGTACTGCTTAGCTTAATTCCTTTCAGAACTTACACTCGCAGCCTATCAACCTTGTAGTCTACAAGGAGCCTCACTTCCCTTACGGGAATTCGATACCTTATCTTGGGGTTGGTTTCGCACTTATATGCATTCAGCGCTTATCCATCCCGAACTTGGCTACCCAGCCATTGCCCTTGGCAGGACAACTGGAACACCAGCGGTTCGTCTCTTCCGGTCCTCTCGTACTAAGAAGAGCTCCCCTTCAAGTATCACACGCCCACACCAGATAGAGACCGAACTGTCTCACGACGTTCTAAACCCAGCTCACGTACCCTTTTAACCGGCGAACAGCCGGACCCTTGGGACCTTATACAGCCCCAGGATAGGATGAGCCGACATCGAGGTGCCAATCCGCGCTGTCGATATGAACTCTCGAGCGCGATCAGCCTGTTATCCCCAGAGTACCTATTGTTCGTTGAGCGATGGCAGTCCCATGACCAACCACCGGATCACTAAGTCCTACTTTCGTATCTGCTCGTCCTGTCGGACTCGCAGTTAAGCCTCCTTATGCCTTTACACTCTACTGACGATTGCCAACCGTCATGAGGAGACCTTTGAACCCCTTCGTTATTCTTTAGAAGGGAACCGCCCCAGTCAAACTGCCCATCTGGCACTGTTACCAGCCCGGATTCACGGGACTAGATTAGAATTCTAATACTGTTAGGGTGGTATTTCACCGTTGGCTCTGCCAGAGCTAGCGCCCCAGCTTCAAAGCCTCCCACCTATCCTACACAAACAGGACCAAAACTCAATACCAGAATGCAGTAAAGGTTCTGGGGTCTTTTCGTCTTGGTGCGGGTAGACGGCATCTTCACCGCCACTACAATTTCACCGAGTATGTCTCCGAGACAGCGCCCAATTCGTTACACCATTCGTGCGCGTGGGAACTTACCCCACAAGGAATTTCGCTACCTTAGGACCGTTATAGTTACGGCCGCCGTTTACTGGGGCTTCGGTTCGAAGCTTCGCTTGCGCTGACCTCTCCCGTTAACCTTCCAGCACTGGGCAGGTGTCTCACCTTATACGTTCTCTTTCGAGTTAGCAAAGTGATGTGTTTTTACTAAACAGTCGACCGGGCCTCTTTACTGTGACCATCATGGCTACATCCGCGAGGGACTTGACCAATCAGGCACCCCATTTCCCGAAGTTACGGGGTCATTTTGCCTAGTTCCTTAGAGACATTTCTCTCGAGCGTCTTGTCATTCTATGATAATCTACCTGTGTCGGGTTACGGTACGATCAGCTATGATACTCACTTAGTGGTTTTTCTTGACAGCCTAGCCTCATTGCCTTCTCTTTGACCGTAGTCGCAGATCCTCGTCACCTCTCAGCCCGCGATTAAACGGACCTACGGGTTTAAACAGGGACATCCAACACCCTGCGCAATTAGCCCACTGCGTCACACTAAGCTGATAACGTTCATAGCCGGTACTGGAATATTAACCAGTTGTCCATCGCTTACGCCTTTCGGCCTCAACTTAGGATCGACTAACCCTGGGTGGATTAACCTTCCCCAGGAAACCTTAGATTTTCGACGCTATGGTTTCTCGCCATAGTTTTCGCTACTCATACCGACAGTATCACTAACGTCTACTCCAGTGCTCCTTACGGTACACCTTCAACGCTTGACGTTACGCTCCCCTACCCCTTTTTCAATCCGAAGATTGATAAAAGCCATGGTTTCGGTTATCACCTTGAGCCCCGTTCATTTTAGGCGCGAAATCACTCGACCAGTGAGCTGTTACGCACTCTTTAAATGATGGCTGCCTCTAAGCCAACATCCTGGCTGTTTATGTGATTCCACTTCCTTTACCACTTAGATGATATTTGGGACCTTAACCGATGGTCTGGGCTGTTTCCCTCTCGACATTGAAGCTTAGCCCCCAATGTCTAACTCCCGGGTATACATAATAGTATTTGGAGTTTGGTTAGGTTTGGCAGGCTGGTAAGCCCCCTAGCCTATTCAGTAACTCTACCCCTATTATGCTAACTCCCGAGGCTAGTCCTAGATCTATTTCGGGGAGAACCAGCAATTTCCAAGTTTGATTAGCCTTTCACTCCGATCCACAGCTCATCCCTAAACTTTTCAACGTTTATGGGTTCGGTCCTCCACTGAGATTTCTCACAGCTTCAACCTGGCCATGGATAGATCACCTGGTTTCGGGTCTGCTATATCGTACTTATTGTCGCCCTTATCAGACTCGCTTTCGCTACGCCTACAGTCCATAAGACTTTAAGCTTGCACGATACAGCAACTCGTCGGTCCATTATGCAAAAGGTACGCCGTTAGCCATTCATACCCGAAGGTATGCATAGGCCTCCGACAGCTTGTAAGTTTACAATTTCAGGTTCTATTTCACTCCCCTCGCCGGGGTTCTTTTCAACGTTCCCTCACGGTACTAGTTCCCTTTCGGTCAGACTTTAGTATTTAGGCTTAGCCCATGGTCGGGCCAGATTCCCACGGAATTTCCCGTGCCCCGTGGTACTTGGGGTACCTCTAAGGTACTTAACAATTTCGGCTACAAGACTTTCACTTTTTATAGTGCGGTTTTCCAGCCGCTTCGCCTACCATTAAGTAATCCCATATTGAGGCCCCACAACCCCTCCCAGTAAACTGGAAGGTTTAGCCTGATCCCTTTTCGCTCGCCGCTACTGGGGGAATCCCTTTCGGTTTCTTTTCCTGCAGGTACTTAGATGTTTCAATTCTCTGCGTTTAGCTTGATCTCACCTATGAATTCAGTGAGCCATGTCCAGGTATAACCCTGGATGGGTTCTCCCATTCGGAAATCTCCGGATCAAAGCCTATTTGCGACTCCCCGAAGCATATCGCTGCTTATCACGTCCTTCATCGCCTTAGTCTGCCAAGTCATTCATCGTAAACCCTTAATAATTTGATCACAAACTATGGTAAATAAACCATTTCTCTCGATTTATTGTATTACCCTTTTACTCCATAACTGTCAAAGAACAAATCGTCCAACCTTACGGCTGGACGAAAATGTATATGAATCTTTTTATCATTATTGCAATACCAGAAGTGGAGCTGAAGAGGATCGAACTCTTGACCCCCTGCTTGCAAAGCAGGTGCTCTACCAGCTGAGCTACAGCCCCAGAAAAACTCAACATAATGTTGAACTTATATGAGGCCATAAAACCGTTAAATTGGTGGGCCCAAGTGGAGTTGAACCACTGACACCCGCCTTATCAAGACGGTGCTCTAACCAACTGAGCTATGGGCCCCAATTTTGATATATCGGGCCCCATCGAACCCTTCATTCCTATAAAATATTAGCCAAGTGTTTCGAAGAATTTTCTCCGAAACGCTCATTCATTTACTCAATTAAAACTCCTATCATTGACGATAGTTTGTCCGTACACATTAGACTGGTTTTCTTTCTTCTCGCCTTACGACGATAAAAAAAGAAAGGAGGTGATCCAGCCGCACGTTCCCGTACGGCTACCTTGTTACGACTTAGCGCCAGTCACAAGTTTTACCTTCGGCCTGCCTACACAGGACTTCGGGTACTCCCTGCTCCCATCGCTTGACGGGCGGTGTGTACAAGGCCCGGGAACGTATTCACGGAAGCGTGCTGATCTTCCATTACTAGCGATTCCGGCTTCATGGAGTCGGATTGCAGACTCCAATCTGAACTGAGGATGATTTTTAGAGATTAGCTCCCCCTCGCGGGTTGGCAACCCTTTGTTTCACCCATTGTAACACGTGTGTAGCCCAAGGCATAAGGGCCGTACTGACTTGACGTCATCTCCACCTTCCTCCCGGTTATCCCGGGCAGTACCTCAAGAGTGCTTGCCCCAAATCTTACGATTTAGAACAGTTGCAACATGAGAAAATGGTTGCGCTCGTTGCGGGACTTAACCCAACATCTCACGACACGAGCTGACGACAGCCATGCAGCACCTGTACAGCTTGCCGACTTGACGGCTCGTTCCCCTTTCGGTTCACTACTATCTGTATGTCAAGCCTTGGTGAGGTTTTTCGCGTATCTTCGAATTAAACCACATGTTCCACCGCTTGTGCGGGCCCCCGTCAATTCCTTTGAGTTTTAGCCTTGCGACCGTAGTCCCCAGGTGGAGCACTTAATGCGTTAGCTGCGGCACTGGCCCCAAAGGGACCAACACCTAGTGCTCATCGTTTACGGCTAGGACTACCAGAGTATCTAATTCTGTTTGCTCCCCTAGCTTTCGCAATTTAGCGTCAGGATAAGAGTAGAAAATTGCCTTCGCCGTTGGTGTTCTTCTAGATATCTACAGATTTCACCCTTACACCTAGAATTCCATTTTCCTCTTCTTACCTCAAGTCCGACAGTTTGAAAGGCAGTTCTGCGATTGAGTCGCAGGATTTCACCCCTCACTTATTGGACCGCCTACTTGCCCTTTACACCCAATGATTCCGAGTAACGCTAGCCACCTCCGTATTACCGCGGCTGCTGGCACGGAGTTAGCCGTGGCTTATTCGTCAAGTACCGTCAGTCCTGCATCTATTAGGTGCAGTTTTTTCTCCCTTGACAAAAGAGGTTTACGATCCGAAAACCTTCATCCCTCACGCGGCGTCGCATAGTCAGGCTTTCGCCCATTGCTAAATATTCTCGACTGCAGCCTCCCGTAGGAGTCTGGGCAGTGTCTCAGTCCCAGTGTGGCTGACCATCCTCTCAGACCAGCTACCCGTCATAAGCCTTGGTGAGCCATTACCTCGCCAACTAGCTGATAGGAAACGAACTCATCCTTAAGTGGTAGGCCTTGCGGTCCCCACCTTTAATCAGTAAAGCATGCGCTTCACTGATATTATCAGGAATTACCCTCGTTTTCACGAGGCTATGCCTGACTCAAGGGCAGATTGTTCATTCATTACTCACCCGTTTGCCGCTAACCCTTGCGGGTTCGCGCGACTTGCATGCCTAATCCACGCCGCCAGCGTTCACTCTGAGCCAGGATCAAACTCTCCAAAACACTTTGGCTTAAAAGTTTACAAATTTGCGGGTATTGCATGATAAAAAGATGTCAAAGATCGGTCTAAAAAATCGCTTCGGGCGTTCCCAAAGGTTCAATAAGAATACCAGAATAAGTATTGTTGTCAACTATTTTTTTAAACTATTTTTTAATTTTATTTTAATCTTTATGTTTATCATAACGCCGCTCTTTTTTATCATTTTCCCGTCGGAGAAAGCTAATCATGGAAAGTATTTGCATTAACAAAATTATTAAAAAGTAAAAAATTTTGAAAATAAAATTTAATTCTGCGCAATTTTACGAATTAAATATCGAAGAACCGTTCGCGGATAATATCGCATAGTTATCTGTTGCGGTTAGTGCGGAGTTCTTAATTACGGCTATAGCGGCCGGCAAGTCCTGCCTGGCGGGGAAATCGCCGGGATTTCTATCTAAGCCTATGAAATAACTAGGCTTACGCAACATTTGTCAAGTATTGTCGAAACGCTCACTAAGAATCGGTAAAACGCCCCCATAATGGACAAAAATGTATTTTACCGTCGGGTAGCGGTCAAATACGCCCGCCATCATCATCTTCCCGCGGCAAGCCGACACATCAAAGAAACGGTTTAGCACTGACGTCAAGACGGTCACATTCTCGGGCGGAAGAATCCCCGCGCCGATAAATCGATCCGGATATTTCTTCAGGACAGCGCCGATCGCGTCATTATAAATTTTGCTCAAGTTCCCGCACCCATGTTTAGATGCGCATCGCTCGTCGGATAAAGCAAAACACTCTTCTCGATACCGCACCGATCCATCGTCGCTAAAATGACTAAGGATATCAATAATGCCAGACATAACTCATGCGATCTTGTTATCTTTCAATTCTTTTTCAACGATATCCAAAGCTTTTTTCAAATCAGCCAACAAATTAACATTGATCGAAACGCCTTTAGCCGTCGGAACCATTTCTTCCGATCCCTGCGTCAGTGTCCACGTGCGAATATCAATCAGATCGTTTCCTTTGTACTCGCGGATGCCCACACGAATTTCCTGAAATTTGTTTTTCGGAAAAACAAAAACTGTTTTGTCCATCTTTTCCCCCTATTTCACTTACGCTTGGGCGTAGCCAATAATCGGGTTCGTCCAAGGCGTTTGCTGGTTGATCACCGCAAGCTCTAACGCGCACGCGTTAACAGGGCAAGAAAGCGCAAACATGAGCATGTCCGCAACCGCCTGCGGCGAGATAAGGCGGTCTTTTTGTTCCGAGATGATATCTTGAAAATGTCCGTTCAAATCGCTGTCGACAACGCCGGGTAGAATCGAGGTGACTTTGATCCCTTGGTCGCGCATTTCAAAAACAACCCTTTGAAGAATGCATTCAAGCCGAGCTACCGCCAAATAAAACCATTAAAATTGTTAAAAATATTTTGTGATCCCTGTGGATCGATGCAATACCTTTTCGCAACAACACTGACAAAGATAATTACAATAAAGTAAATAAAGAACACTGGTCATCGCGTTAACATCGAAACAGCTGCGGCCAATGCCACGAAATTAAGCAAAATGTGATCTCATTACCTTGACGCTCCATAACAATCGATTACTTTTCTAAGGCCATTTTTATTCCTTCGGGGCTGTAACCCCGGATAACCTCGTCGCCGATGACAACAACCGGAATACCTTTAAATCCACGACGATTGTATTCCTGCCCACCAAAACTGTCTTTCTCAATATCATATTTTATGTAGTTCACACCTTGCGAATCTAGAAAAGCAATCGTTTTCAAACACCACGGACACCAAGACGTCATATAAAGCTCAACCTTTTTAGCGGCTTTCGCACTACCGATGGCCTGGGGAATGGTTGTGTTACTTGGTTCGGGGGTAGTGGCCGATGGATCAGCGATAAATATTTCAATTTTACTTTTGGGGGCAGCAGAAGTCATCCGTTTATGAAATTTATTACGATGGTTATCAACCTTGCGGAATTCATCTAGCGCTTTTTTTAGATTGGCCGTATTGCCACCTTCCGGCCCACTTGACTCAGAAATTTTAGCGATCTTCCGGTAGGGAAGTTTATGCGTTTGCTTTCCACTTAGAATTTCAATTTGCTCCGATGAAACGGCCGTTATCTCTCCTTCAATGATCTTTCCGGTACGTAATTCGATGCTATCGGCCAGAGCACAATTTGTCCCAAACGTTAAAAAGGCCACAATGACAAAGGAGTTATATTTCATTTTTTCGATCCACGTCATGTCGCTTTAGTTTTTCCAAAACATCTTTGACACCATGCTGAAGTTGCGCAAAATATTTCGCGATGTTCCCTTCAGATTTCTGAAGAACTTTTTCTAGTTCGTTCTCGCATTGATTCAAAACGCGTATTTGAATATCGCTTAATTCACCCTCTTGCTTCACATAGGCTTCAATGATTCGGACGGAGTCGGAACTTAAAATCTGCAGATCAATTCCCTCAATGACTTGACCGTAAATTTCTTCGGGAATATTAAATTTATAATTTTCTTCGGACACTTATTTTTTTTGCCATTCTTGAGCTAATTTCTTACCATTTTCAATCTGCTCAGGGGTCATCATTTCGGTTAAAACTTCCAGTAATGTCGGAGCCAGCGGTCCGTTTTGTTCCGCCGCTAAAGAGCACCATTTATATGCCACGACAAAATCTCTCGATACATACTTGCCCTTTGAGTACATCATTCCCAGAACTTCCTGAGCAGGTACATAACCCTGATCAGCAGCTTTGTTATACCAATCGACAATTTCTTGAGGAGCAAATTGCGCGCGCTCAAGCTCCCTGCCCATCTCGTACTGAGCTTTCGGATCACCAGATTCCGCGGCTTTTCGGATGCCATCCGTCACCTGTGCTGAAGCTGAAACAGCAAGAGCGAGCAACATAAATAAGCTAAGAATCGTTTTCATATTCTCTCCTTTGGACTAAAGCCACTACGCGACTCCAACCCGCACCGGCATTACGGACCTTCACCGGCAAACAGGAAACGGTAAAACCAAACGGTTTAGGAATCGCACTGAGATTTCCTAAACGCTCTATATGACAATATTCCAGTCGTCGGCCTAAAAAAAAGCGTCGACATGAATGCCTTATGCACCGAGGAATGGATAATCCCTAAAGAAAGCATCTTGCCATTGGGAATTTATTCGTTGGCGGCAACGCGCTCGCCCTTATCGAAACGTTCCTGTCCGCCGGGCTGGTTCTTCATGACGACCCAGTTGAAATGTTCAACGCCCTCGGCACTTTTTTAATCCCGATCGAAATCTCAACCAACTCTGTCGACTTGATCCCACCTAAAAGATTGCGGGGATGACATATCTATTGAACTAAATTAAATTCTTTTTTGACCGTTTCCGGAGAGAAAAATTTTCCCGTTTCCTCGACGGTGTGGACCATGCGGACCACTTTACGATTTAAAGGCGCCTCCATCCGCATTCCGGAGGCAATCGCCACTATTTCGCCATTGATAAAATCCACTTCACTTATTTTGCCCCGCAAAATACTTTGCAGGATCGAACCATAAAACGGTTCTTTGCTCGATGAGGTCAACGTCTTGTTGATAATTCTCGCTCCCTGTTCCAACGGCATCGCGGCCAAACCCTGCACCCGTTCGACCGAAAATTGCGGCAGTGACACCATCTGGACTTTCGCATCCTGGATGATCGGTACCGCTTCTTTTAATAAGGAAACACTTAACCGGCAAAAATCCATATCGGAAAAAGTTTCTTGCATCGACTTGCCGATTAAGGCCGGAATGCAATTGTTGAAATTTACAAAAAGTTTGACCCACTTCATTCCGAGAATATTGTCGGTGACCACGACCGAAAAACTTTTCTTAAAAAGCTCCGCGATTTCGTGAAGTTTAGTGTCATTCGCCACAAACCGTTTACCGATGATCCAGTCGCCTGGAAAATTATAAGTCACTTCCCCCGGCTTCACATAGGTCGCTCCAAACATCACAATACTGCTAATGACTTGGTCAGGATAAAAATGCGGACTCAAAATATTATCCGCCTGCACACCATTCTGCGTCGACAAAACCAAGGTGTCTTCTAAGAACGCGGCATTCTCGGTATAGGCGATATCGATATCCTGCGTCTTAGTCGCAAAAATAACGAGATCAAATTGGCGGTCTAAAAGTTCCGCCACTGGTAATTTCAGGGTCTCAGTGTGATCCGGCCATTTAATCGTCAAACCTTTTTGCTTAATAGCAGCGACCTGATCGGCCCGGCCGACCAATAATACGTCGACGCCGGACTTAAACAATCCCGCCGCAACAACCGATCCTATCGCTCCCGCGCCAATGACAGCAATTTTCATTGCGAGGCGTCCGGTTTATTATGCTGGCGCTTAGCTTCGGCCAAAATGTATTGTTTTAAAGCCTCCAGGACTTTCTTGATCGTCGCCACATATTGCTTCTTAAGAAAAAACGGCCAAAGCAAAATATTTACCAGACCACGCAGTTGAAAATGAAGTTCATAATCAATGCGTGTTCCATTGGACTTTTCTTCCAAGATCACCCGCTCAAAACCCTTAAACATTCCCTTAGTGAAAGTCCGCTCAATCAAACGTGACGGTAATAACTGCGTGACTTCCGCCTTCCAGTCCGGAGCGGAAGGCTTATTGATCTTAATTACATATTGCGTGCCAACCCGGATATCACCGTCAGTCTGGCGAGTGTATTTCCACAGACAGTCATTGGGCCACCATGAGGCTTCGCCCCACGTCGTGACTTCTGCAGAAACAACTTCAACCGGAGCTTCCAGAAACATAAACTGGTGAATGACCCAGTCTTTACTTTTTGATTTGCGCGATAACATGTTTACCATAGTCTAATCCTGCCTCGTCTAAAAATTCTTTCCATTAAACAATAAAAATGCTTTCGTGACTTCCGAAAAGAAAGCATCAGAGAAATCCTGTTCTTCAACACACGATGCGCCGCTGGCTTACGCATTGAGTTGTGCTTTTTTCTCAACAACCTGTTTGGCAATATTGCAATGAAACAGCGGAACACTCTGGATCGTCGTCAAAAACTTGGCTTCCGTTGCCGGATCACATTGTTTTTTTGTTCAAAACGCTGTGCGGCAAAGCGGAAGCATGAATGCAATCAAAGAATTTTTCTTCTTTGTTAACGGTTAATTTACCGTCGATGTAGCACAAAGATCTTTGCAAATTAGTATCGTTCATATTATTCAACCGGGGCTTGGGTCCAAAGTTCGAAAATCCGACTGCATGGCGCGTACCATTTAGAAATCTTGGCAAAATCGCCACGCAAATTCATTTTTTTTTGTGTGGTCGCGACAAACGGATCAATCTGACGTTTAAAAACCGCACGCCAGACATTTTCCGGAGCCGAGATCAAAAATTCCGCTTCTTCATCTTTATCAATATCAATGATCTGACCATCTTCAAAATGGAAACAATACAACTCCCCGGTTTCATTCAATTTGACGGCTAACACCATATTCATTTTGGTCTTTTTGCCTAATTCTTTCATCTGCGTATCAGAATTAACCAAGCGGACAATTTCGCTGATCTGTTCCGGGGAAAATAATTTATAGGTTTGCGGTTTTTTCGGTTCTTCGACAACAACTTCCTGCTCAACTAGCGGTTGCTCATTGACCGGCAATTCGACTTTTCTAACCCGCAATGGCACTTTTTTGATCTTCGCGTCAGACGTACTGGATTTGTATAAACGGCTAATCGCGTCGATCTTGACCGCTTCTTCCAAACATTGGATCAGCAAAAAGCAGTCGAACAAATCTTTCCCCATCGCCACAACACCATGGTTCTTCAAGACCACGATACTATTGGATTTCAACGCGTCCATGACCGGCGACAAGTCAGTGACGTTCGGTGTGGTTTGCGGAATCCCGACGACTGCACCTAAATAAAATTTGGATTCAAAAATCCGCGGTTCCAAAACATCATTTTCTAAATAGTAAGCATTCGTGTACGTCGTATGAGTATGCAAAACCGCGCTGATATCAGGAAAAGTCTTATAAATTTCGGTATGCAAAAAGCGTTCGCTCGAAGCTTGTCCGTCGCCGATCACATGACCTTCCAGGTCGATCTGGACGATATCGTTTTCCTGCAAAAGCCCTAAGCAGGTTTTCGTGGCCGTGATCAATACACTATTGTCGTCAAGACGGGTGCTAATATTGCCGTTTAAACCGGTCACCAAATCTTTTTCCCATAACAAACGACCAATGGCTTCGATGTTACGCTTCAAACTGAGAATGATTTCGTTGTTCATGATTTTATCCAGAGATATTTAGCCGGCACCCACTCGATCAAAGAAACAAACGCTTTGACTTTGCTGACATAGCGCTAGATTCGTTTTAAAAAGATTACCCGGCGGCGCAACTTCCTGTACGAAAGATTTTTGTTAACATAGGGCAAAAAGTATAACGATAAATCAAGGCTAAAGAACGGTCGTGCAACGGACAGGAAACTTTGGGTGATCAAATGGTCAAAAATCTTGCGGCCCTGTGGAATAATGCTACGGACCAACTTAAGTTGCTCCATCTTCTTACGAGGATAGTAACTCGATTTAATTTTAAGGCCGACGAAAGATAAAAACTCTTCATCGATAGTACGTTTGATTTCGTGGTCGTGTTTGGGGCCATCTAGCAAAAGTCCTAAAAACAGCATCTCATTCTCAATCATAAATTGAGGTCTTTGTAATTCTTAGCAAGTTCTTGAAAAATCATTTCCGACACTTTGGTTTTAGCACCGGTACTCTCGGAGCTGATTTCAACTAAAGTCCCGCCGCCTTGAGCAGGCAATAAAAATATACCCACTTCTGTCGTATCAACGTGCTCGGGTATGCCCATCACAACGATCACATGGCGTTTACGATTTTTGCTAAAGACATGCAGAGTTTTATTTTTTTTAAGTTTGGGGCTCAACTCCGGGTCGATGGGCAAAGTCACCGGCGTCGTCGTGGAAAGATACGGATCGACGAGCTGGACTTCGTTATTGGCAAAAGCAAGAATCGCGTCATAACATTCCTGCACGCCACAAGAAAATGTTCTGCGGGCGGAATTAACCCGTTCATTTTCCAATGCCATCGTTGAAGAACCCCAGATGATCTTCGCATCTTCCTGGATTGCCGCACAACCCGAACAAACTAATAAAACTAAAAAAAACACATACGGATTTTTCATGGACTCTCTTTTCTAAACCGTTTTCAAAAGCGACGATCCGTTTTCTTCGGACATGCGTTTAAGAAGCGGAATCAAGTAATCTTCTTCAACGCGGAAACGGTCAATGACCAGCTGAGAATACCAGCGCAGATCGCGGGCAAAATTTCTGCCCTGCTCTAACGGATTGCCGAAACCGTACTGCTCAAAAAAACCAAACGTTTTAATTTTCAGTTCCTTTAAATCATGGCGTAAAAACTCGATCATCTTGATGGCCGGACGATTTTTCTTAAAAAAATCTTCGAGCTTGGCATAAAACTTTTCATCTTGTCGACCAAAATAGTAATAGATCATTTCCCGCGGCTCTCCGATAATTTTACGAGCTTCGCGAAAATTATTGCGCAAGGACTGAAGCTCAACAATGGAGTGCATGATCTGCTCGCGGCGACGACGAAAAACGTCCAAACTGTTGTTTTCCATAACGCCTCCTTATTATTTGAGCCCACCTTTTACCCTTCTGCTTCATTGCTCAAATTGTAATCCTGAGCGAGTGCACCGAGCGAAGGACCCTTCGATTAGTCATAACTAAACACAGCATTTAAAATGTCAGTCCGACTGACGATCCCAACGATCTTATTCTTCTTCATGACCGGAAAAACATGAATCTTTTTGCGGACGACCAAGTTCACAATTTCTTCCAGTGTCGTTTTGGGCTTTATCACAATGACTTTGACTGTCATCACATTACCAACAGTCATATCACGAAACATTTTTAAACGGCTGCGAAATTCAGCATCGGTTTTCTTAATAAACGCCTTGTTGATCATCATAAACAAATCGGTCATCGTAAGGATTCCGACCAACTGGCCGTTTTTTGTAATGACCGGAAACGCCGAAACACGCTTACGAAGCATCATATGCGCCACTTGGCGAATGAGCATGTCTTCATGCACAGTAAAAACTTCTTGCGACATAATGTCGTCGGCGATAATCATTACCCACTCCTCATTTTAAAACCGTGTCATGCTCACTCGACTGTTTTAATTCATCGCACAGACGTTCCAAACTCAAAGCCTGCGCACGCGACTGGGCGAGCTTGTAAGTCAAAATTTTTCCCTTATCCAACAGCCGTTGATTGACCGCAGCCAAATCGTCGAAACGTTTTTGCAATTCATCTCTCTCCGCGTCCGGTATTACCGGATAAGAGACTTTAGCACTCGGCGACAACTTCAATTCATTAACGGTGCGCAACGAAACCGATAATTCATCGCGGGTTGAAAACAAATCTTCTGTCAACTTCTTGATGCGCGTGTCTTTATCAGCTATCTGCGAAGTCAACATTTCCACGTCGCTGTTCAATCTCACCAACGCGGAATTAGCCTGAACAATCATTTCTTCACTTTGGATACGGACGCGTCGCAGCTCATCTTCGCTGGCCGCAATATTGACGGCGGGCACTTTGGGCGCTGACTCAACCGGCGTCGAAACAACAGCTGGGGGTTGAGTTTCCAACTGTGCAATCTTGGCTTGCAATTCATCAACCGCCTTGGCTTGTTGGACCGTAAATTGCTCGGCCTCACCTTGTGCGACTTTAATTTTCTCTTCGAGCTCGGCCAAATTCTTCTTCAAAACAACATTCTCTTGGGAAAACTGGGAATTTGTTTGGGTGACATTGACATACTTAGCGCCCTCATCTTGTGCGGCCACTACAGCGGCTTCCAAGTCTTTGACCTTACTGGTGTAACCGTCGACCTGAATTTTTAATTTTTGATTTTCATCCGTGATCACCTTGACATCGACGGACGAAAACAAATCCCCAGCGGGTGAGGGAACAGCACTTTGCAGTTTCAAAACTTCTGTTTCCGCAGCCAGTTGGGTAATGACATCGATAGCTTCGCGAGCTTGCGAATCGGCTTTTTGCGACAAGAAAGTTAAATCTTTTTCCAACTGTTCAATGCGAGCATAAGCTTGACTGCTTTTACGCAACGTATCTTCGAGCGACTTAACATTGCCTTGCGCCCATGTCAACTTGCCCTTCATTTCATCCAACTCAACAGCGAGCGTATTGGCCTGAGCGCGCGCTTTTTCCGTCTCAGTATTGGCCACTTTTAAATCGCTGTGCGCCTTTTCCAAATCGGCGAGCGGGGCGGTCTTACCTGCGTCCGCCAAACCGATATAACCGCGGAACAAAAAGGAAACCCCGACCACGAAGGCCACGATGACAAAAAGAGCAACTAGGATACTCATCGACATATTAGTAATGGCTGTTGTTTTTTAAATAACTAGCATAATCTATGACGGCTTCGGCCAAAGGCATAAATGGCTTGTGATAACCGGCCTGCCGTAACTTGGTCATGTCGGCTTGCGTAAAATATTGATACCGCGGCCGCAAATGTTCCGGCATTTCGATATACTCAATGTTTAGTGTTTTTCCGACGGCTGAAAACAAGGCCTTGGCTAAGTGGTTCCAGGTCTGCGCCTCTCCGGTCCCTAAATTGAAAATACCGTTTAGCTGGAGGTTTTCCAAAAAGAAAATAACAACATCGACGGCATCTTTAACATAAATAAAATCACGCTTCTGTTCACCATCTTTATAATCCGGATGATACGACTTAAATAGCGCGATTTTTCCTTCTAAAGCGACTTTCGCGTACGACTTAGCGACCACGCTGCGCATATCGCCTTTGTGATATTCGTTCGGGCCATATACATTGAAAAATTTCAGCCCGACCATCTTATTTAAAACTTTCTGGTCCGCCGCCCACACATCAAATTTTTGCTTCGATTCGCCGTAAAGATTGAGCGGTTTAAGTTTCCGCATGGTGTCGTCATCATCGCGATATCCTTCACGCCCATCGCCATACGTAGCGGCAGAACTAGCATAAATAAACCGCGCGCCTTTTTTGATACACCATTCGGCTAAATGCTGCGTATACAAAAAATTGTTTTCTTCATAATATTGAGCGTCGGTTCCGGTCGTGTCGCTACACGCGCCCATATGAATGATGGCTTCAATTTTGTGGTCAAACTGGTCGGATGAAATCGCTTTCAAGAAATCTGCTTTATCCAAATACTGAACATAATTCTTCTTTTTCAAATTCGCGTTTTTTAGATCGTCGGTTTCCAAGTGATCCACGACCATAATGTCGCTCCAGCCGAATGAATTCAGTCGTGCGACAATACAACTTCCGATAAAACCCGCCCCACCCGTTACAACAATCACTTTACGCACTCCAAATCTTAAACAAAAATTTATGGCCCTGGTTCACTAATCAAAAAATTTCCGATTTCCGTTCCGATGTCATAGGCTAATTTCTCTAAATTAACACCTTTGCCCTGTATTTCTTTAACTTGTCCAAATTTCGCGATAAGGTCTTCATTCTCCACGCCGAGGACCGAACCCTCGACGGACAATTCTAAATATTTAGGTTTTTTGCCCCAGGGCTTACTGAAAGTGTTTTTCTGCTCCGCCTGGATGATCCGCCCCTTGATAACCACATCGGCCATTTGTGCATCCTCAGCGCTCAAGAGCTTAAAATGCTGGCTGTCTCCCAAAACGTCGGCGATCCCCTTGACAATCAAAAGCGAAAGACGGTCAGAATCATCGTTGGCTGTAACACCCGCCCCGGCGCTAAAGGGGACAACTAAAAGATTTCCGCCTTTGGCAAATTGTTCGGATTGTAATACACGCGCTTCTTTAAGTGAAGCAACGGCTTCGACGGGAGATATTGATTTCACGCGATGCATACTGCAGCCGAAAGATGATAAAAGTGCAAGAACGCATAACCAACGAACGTAATTTCTCATTGAAAAATTCTAACACACTGCCACCTGACTCTCAAGAAAATAAAGGCGGATTTCCGGGCTTATCGCTGACTGTTTCGGGTGATTTGCGCCAAATGCGCGGAGGTGTTTTCGATAAAATCTTGTGGGGTCATCCGCCATTCCCAATTGTTATAAACCGTGCCGGGAATATTCATGCGGCTGTTTTCATCGTGGTTGAGCACATCCTGCATCGGAACAATCGATAGAACAGCACGAGAAGTAAAGGCGATTTCCATCAAAGCGTCCGACACATTATTTTCATCAATATGTTTTTTCAGGTACTTTTGCAAAAACTCTTTTTCATAGACTGCGGCATCTTTGCGAAACCAACCTTTGGTCGTGTTATTGTCATGTGTTCCGGTGTAAACGGCGCATTGTTCCTGAAAATTTTCCGGCAGATACGGATGTTTGAGATCACCGTTAAAAGCAAAATGCAAAATCTTCATCCCCGGCAGCTTAAATTGGTGCATGGCTTCATGAACATCGGGAGTGATAAGGCCTAAATCTTCGGCGATAACCGAAACACCGGGAAAAGTTTTTTGTAAATGACTTAAGAAATCATTTCCCGGTCCCTTCTCCCAATGGCCGTTAATAGCAGTTGGTTCGGATGCAGGAATTTCCCAATATTCCATCAGTCCGCGAAAGTGATCGATACGAATCGTATCAAAAAGATCCAGATTGTGCCCAATCCGCTTCATCCACCATTTGTAATCCGTCTTTTTGATCTTGTCCCAGTCATAAACAGGATTACCCCAGCGTTGACCGGTCTTACTGAAATAATCCGGCGGGACTCCTGAGACCACGATAGGCTTCATTTTTTCATCGAGTTTAAAAATCTCTGGATTCGCCCACACGTCGGCGCTGTCCTCATTGACATAAATCGGAATATCGCCGATAAAGGCCATGTTTTTGCCTCTGATATAAGCGCGGAGCTCTTTCCATTGTTTAAAAGCAATAAACTGCAGAAACTTTATCTTTTTGATGTCGTCCGGAAACTTGGCCGCGAATTCTCTAAGAATGTCTTTACGGCGTTCACGGACGTCTTCTGGCCAATCGCTCCAGATTTGTCCGTTAAAACGTTTCTTAAACAACACGAAAAAGGCATAGGGATCCAACCAATAATTCTGTTCTATACAGAACGCGTTAAATTCGCCTTTTTCCATCGCCGTATTTTTAAAACGGGCAAAAGCCTGATCAAAAAGTTTGGTCTTTAGTTCAATCACGGTTACATAATCAACGCGGTCCAAATGCACCGGATGCGAAAGAGCATTTAATTCGTCTTTTTTAAGCAAACCGTCTTTAAGCAACAATTCCGGGCTAATGAAAAGGGTATTTAACGCAAAGGCCGACGGGCTGCTGTAAGGGCAATTGCCATAAACCGCATCGGTGGGATTAATCGGCAGGATCTGCCAATATTTTTGACGGCTGGCGGATAAAAAATCGGCAAATTGATACGCGGCCGGTCCAAAATCACCGATTCCGCAAATCGACGGCAAAGAAGAAACGTGTAAAATAATTCCGCTGGACCGCGTGAACATAATGGACTCTGCTATTCGATGGAAACTTTTAAATAACGCCCGAGGTTTTCGAAGCCGGCGACCCAATCCTGTGAAGCTGGATTGTCTTCTTTGTTGTGGGCCTTGTTTTTCATATCAGGATAAATCGTCTTGGCCATCGCAAAATAATAATTCTGCGTCTTCCAAAGGTCAAGATTTAAAAACAGCGTGCGCAAGATGCGCAAGACGGTTGCAATCGTACGGCCGGAGTCGATGTCGTGCGGATTGGTATAAAACTGCGTCATTAATTTTTCAATGCGCCGTCCAGCGACAAAACCGAGATTCTCTTTATCACGGGTAAAAGTCCAGCGCCGCATTTCCTGCGCCAAGCGCTCAAGCTTATCGAGATCAAGGAAATCATTCTCGAGGACGGTGGTCATATCGCGGGTCAAAACAAACTCAACGGTCATCGCCAAAGCTTTTGGAAGCGGGATTTTTAAATCCGGGCGGATGCGCATCAAGGGATAGTAATGCTCATAAATTTCGCGGAAATTATTCGAGATAACATCCATCGTCGATTCAAAAATTTGATTAAGAACTTTCCCCTGTTCGTTCTTAAAGAGATCCCACAGCGAATAATTATGCTGGCCAAAATATTTATTCATCAACCCGATCACTTCGGAAATATCGCTGCGCAAGAAATGGTCTTGTAGCTGGCTGTTCATCTGTTTAAAGCCTTCATCGCTTTCGTGATAACGCACCCCGCCGTTTAAATTATAATCGCCAAAATATAAGACGGTAAAATCCACCTCGGCCTCTTCCCAGGTAATCAACGAACGGATTTGCACGCGGCCGATCAATAAGCGCTGCTTACCCATTTCATATTCGTGTGAAACCACCGTCCGAATAGAATAGCAATAAACGCTCGCCGTTTCCGGGAACTTCTCAAAGATCGAAGAAATCGCAAAATGCACACCAACATTAAGCAGACTGATGCTAGACGTTTTGACAAAACGTTTATAAACTTCTGCACCGTTTTTATAATCAGGAATGTTGCCGACCGCATTTTCCAAACTATTAATGAATTCCTGTTCTAGATCGACACCAGCGACTTCCCAGGCCAACTGAATGACGCGTGCAGCATAGCGCAGAATCTGCACGGTTTCGATCCCGGAAATCTCGTCAAAGAACCAGCCGCAACTAGTGTACATAAACATCGCGTGGCGCTCGAGCTCGAGAAGTTTAAGCGCTTTAATTTTTTGTTCTTTCGATAGCGGACTTTGGAAATGTGCAGAGAAATATTTCTCAACCGACGTTTGCGAGCGGTCCAATACGACCTGAATGTATTCATTGCGCGCCTGCCATGGATCGTCACACAACATCAACATTTCTTTTTCAAACAATGTGGCCGTCTTGTCGCGTAGCCAGTCTAGCGATTCCCGCAAAGGCGCCCGCCATTTTTGCTGCCAATTATTCATCCCGACCTTGCATCCGCAATCGCTTTTCCAGCGCTCGACACCGTGCACACAACTCCAGGAAGAATTTTCGTGGATTTCCACTTCATGTTCCGGTGGATGCAAACCTAAATACTCCGCATAAATCGTGTTTTGCGCAGCTTTAGTTTTTTCGACCGAATACAAACAATATGACAAAGCCATATTCCCAAAACGATGATGATGACCGAAGGTTTCGCCATCGGTAGCCGCGGTGACCAATTTCGGGCCGGACGTTTGATGAGAAAAAGAATTAGCTAAACGGTTGGCAAAATTTTCGCCATTATTCAATAAACCGCCAAAGGCTATATCATGCGAAATCGGACCATCATAAAAAAAAAGAACAATCGTCTTTCCCGACGGCAAGTTGCAAACATAGGGATGCTGGGGATTAATCGTTCCGTCCTTAGCCTGACTCCAATGTTTATCACCAATTTTTCGATAACGCTTAGCTTGGCGCGGAGCTAAAATCGTAAATTTAATTCCCAGTTCAGCTAAAATTTCCAGCGATGACGTATTAACGGCAGTTTCCGGAAGCCACATCCCTTCGGGCTTGCGGTTGAAACGTTTTTCAAAATCGGCAATACCCCAGATGATCTGCGTGCGACCGTCGCGGTCATTACATAACGGCAAAATCATATGATTGTAAGCTTGCGCAATCGCCGCACCGTGTCCGGAGAATTTTTTAATACTGAGTTTATCCGCTTCAATAATGGCTTGGTGGATACCAGGAGAAAAGCGTTCTAGCCAAACCAACAGTGTGGGTCCAAAGTTAAAACTCATTTTTGAATAATTATTGACGATGTCGCGGATACTGCCTTTATCGTCGAGAATACGCGAGGCGGAATTGGGGGCATAACATTCCGCAGTGATGCGTTCGTTCCAATTTTGGTAAGGAAAGGCGGAGTCCTGTATTTCGATTTCTTCCAGCCAGGGATTTTCGCGCGGCGGCTGGTAAAAATGACCATGCAGACAAACGAAATTTTTATTTTTTTCGGCCATCGGATTAAAGAACAGGTATAAGCAAAGATCCCAAAAGGAGATTTATTTATGTTTAAAATACGCCACACCCAGTGGCGGCAACGTCAACGACAAGGATTGTTCACGGCCATGCCATGGGATGCTCTCGGTTTGGGCCCCGCCCATGTTGCCGAAATTGGCACCACCATAACCTTCCGCATCGCTATTAAAAATTTCTTTCCAGTATCCACTGCTGGGCGCCCCGACGCGGTAATGATGACGGACCACCGGAGTAAAATTACAGACGGCAATAATGGTGTCTTCCGGCTTGGGACCTTTGCGGGCAAACGCAAGAATGCTGCTTTGCCAATCGTCATGATCGAGCCATTCGAAGCCTTTTCCTTCAAAATCCAATACGTGCAAGGCCGGTTCGCACTTTATGATGCCGTTCAAGTCGCGAACGAGATTCTGGACGCCGCGGTGCTGCGCATATTGCATGACGTGCCAGTCCAAACTACTTTCATGTTGCCATTCGCCCCACTGTCCGAATTCATTACCCATAAAAAGCAATTTCTTGCCAGGATGCGCAAACATGTAGGCATACAAAAGACGCAAATTCGCCCAACGCTGCGAATCATCGCCAGGCATACGGGAAAAGATCGAACCTTTGCCGTGCACAACTTCGTCATGTGATAACGACAAAACAAAATTTTCGGTGTAAGCGTACAACATGCTGAATGTTAATTCACTGTGATGATGTTTGCGGAAAACCGGCTCTTTCTTAAAATATTCGAGCGTATCGTGCATCCAACCCATGTTCCATTTCATCCCGAAACCCAAACCTCCGCACGACGTGGGACGCGACACACCTCCCCAAGACGTAGATTCTTCGGCGATCATCTGCACATCTGGGAAACGCTGATAAACAACTTCATTGAGTTGCTTTAAGAAATTGATCGATTCGATGTTTTCGCGGCCGCCGTAAATATTGGGAATCCATTCTCCTTGATTACGGGAATAATCCAAATACAACATCGAGGCCACAGCATCGACTCGCAAACCGTCGACATGGTATTTTTCAAACCAGAACAGCGCACTGGAAATCAAAAATTCTTTGACCTCCCCGCGTCCGGTATTAAAAATATAACTTTTCCAGTCAGGATGAAAACCTTTTTGCGGATCGCTATGTTCAAAAAGATGCGTGCCGTCAAAATACGCAAGACCGTGACCATCACCGGGGAAATGCGAAGGCACCCAATCCAGGATGACACCGATCCCATTTTGGTGAAAGCTATCGATGAGATACATTAAATCTTCCGGATTACCATAGCGGCTCGTCGGCGCAAAATAGCCCAAACATTGATACCCCCATGATCCGTAAAACGGATGCTCCATGATCGGCATCAATTGAACGTGCGTAAAATTCATTTTCTTAACATAATCGACGAGATAATTGGCGTGTTCGCGGTAGGTCAAGGAACGATTGTTCTCCTCGGGTATGCGGCGCCAAGAGCCAAGATGGACTTCATAAACCGAATACGGAGCTTGGGCGGAATTCTTCTTACCGCGTTGCTTCATCCAAGCGGCGTCTTGCCAATGATAATCGGTTTTCCAAACTTTTGAAGCGGTGCACGGCGGGGTTTCGGCAAAGAAAGCATAGGGATCGGCCTTATCGGTCTGAAAACCGTTGTGACGGGAAGCGATATGATATTTATAAATGGCGCCCTGAGTAAGATTGGGAATGAAGCCTTCCCAAATGCCGGAACTGTCCCAGCGGGCTTTTAATTGATGCGTTTGATTGTTCCAACTGTTGAAGTCGCCGATGACGGAAACCCATTCGGCGTTCGGAGCCCAAACTGCGAAATAAACACCATTGACCCCGTCGCTTTGCATTTCATGGCTGCCCATCTTGTCGTACAGCCGGAAATGATTGCCTTCCTTGAAAAGATAGATGTCCTCTTCCGTGAAGCGGCTAACATCATGAATGATACTTTTCATAACGGAGACCTTTTTCGCAACAATGGGTCGCTCTTTAAGCTTAGGCATTTGGCTCCTTTTGCTGATATTTTTTATATTATACATAAAGCACAGGAGTTGCCTAAACTTTTTTCTTAAAAAACATCTAAATAACTAAGCTGTCAAGAGATAGGAAGCGGTTTAAATGTTAAACGAATTACCGTTGGGCTTGAATTTTGGGGACTGCGCCAGGGTGTGAAAAACATCGAGGGAGAGATCGCTTTGCGGCTTGCATAGGTAATATCCCTGCCCGGCATTGATACCCAAGTTACGCGCCGCATCCAGATCGCGCTGCGTTTCAATCCCTTCCGCAACGACAGAAATATTATGACGTTTGCAGAAGCTGCAAACAAACTCGACAATACTGCGCTTAAGATCATCGCGATAAAGATCACGAATAATATAGCCGTCGATTTTCACATAATGTGGGTGTATCTCCACCAACGATTCCAGGCTAGCGTACCCACGACCAAGATCATCAATAGCAAAAGAAAAACCGTACTCTCGATACGGCTTGAGACGTTCATAGAAAAGTTCGAAGTTCGGGATCGCGGACATTTCGGTGATTTCCAAAACCACATCCTGCGGCTTCATCTGAAACTGCTCCATCAAAGCGCGCACTTTGACGAATGGGACCGACTCAATAAAGTACGGATTGCAATTTAAAAATGTTTTGCCGGTGAAATGTTTACGGCTAATCGTGGCAAACGCATTGGCCCACGCCAAGAGTTCAATCTCGGGATAAAGGCCGTACTGCAAAGCCATTTTAAAAAATAATTCCGGGTTCTTCATGCTCCCTGCCGTGACCGGACGGGTCAGCGTTTCAAAACCTAACAGTTCAAAAGGCTGCAATTGATAGATCGGCTGATAAACCGAGCTCACCGCGCGTTCGCGTAAAATACGGTGCAACTCGTCAATGATCTTATCTTCGCCCTTGGCAACCCCGCCATGGCGCCGGCGCATAATCGCTTCCATGCGCGCAAAAAGCTCTTCATGTTCGCACGGTTTTGATAGGAAGTCATCAGCCCCGAGATAAAAGCTTTTAACACGATCCTGGCTGACCGAAAAGGCACTGAGAATAATGACCGGAATATGTTTGAGTTGTTCGTTTTGTTTTAAACGGCGGCAGATTTCAAAACCATCGATATCGGGAAGGAAAAGGTCGAGAATGATAAGATCGCAATCAGGGGAAACTTTTCTAAAGGCTTCATCACCGCTAAAAGCGGTCTGGACATCATAGCCGCGTGTTTCAAGAAGCATACCCAGCACGCGTGCCTGTTTTTGTTCATCATCAATGAGAAGGACGTTCTTTGAAGGGTTCATATTGTACGGCAATACCTCCCTTACACACCCATTGCCAACAGATCGCACCAGCAACTCTAATAGATTAAGTATAGTTGGCATGCTCACGAGTGGCCACGCCCCAAAGCGGATTTAATGAAAATTTTACCGTTAGGGGGAATCAGTGTAAGTCTAGTAGTTTACTCTACTTAGCAAGAATTAGAGTTGCGGGAAGAAAGCGCTGTCACTTTTGGCGGGTAAAATTACTGAATTTAAACGCGACAAACACTCAATGCGGTTATTTGTTGCGCTGGTATTCGCAAAAAAACAGCCTTATTCCGTTATCTGTAACGGGGCCTGTTCTAGCTGTTTCAGTGAACTGGTAGGAAATATCAGGGAAAAAGGTATCGCAGTTAAAACTTTTTTCAACGTGGGTCACATACAATTTTTGACATAGCGGCGACGCGACCGCTTCTTTAAAGATCTGCCCCCCGCCGATGACAAAAGTTTCACCAGAGCTACTGTCCTCTTCGAGCAGATCTAAAGCATGCTCTAAACATTGGGCCAAAAGCACGCCTTGCGGCAATATCAAATCTTCTTGGCGGGAAATCACGATGTTCAGGCGCTGCGACAAAGGCCGGAATTTCTCGGGGATGGAATCCCAGGTCTTGCGACCCATAATGACCACGTTGTCGCTGGCATTATGCGTCGTCACAGTTTTAAAATGTTTCATATCTGCCGGCAAATGCCAAGGCAAGGTGCCGACTTTTCCGATGCCGAACTCACTATCGACGGCGACCACAATGCTAAATGATTTCATACCGCGATGGGGAATTTGATAAAAGCGTCGTGTTGATAATCAACGAGTTCAATGTCTTCAAACGTAAAATCAAGAACCTTCTTGCTTGCCAGTTTAAGACGGGGTAAAGGTTTGACGGTGCGGGTCAATTGCGTCTTGATCCCTTCAACATGGTTTAAATAAATATGCGCGTCGCCAAGCGTGTGGACAAAGATGCCCGGGATTAAATCGCACTCCATCGCGACCATGCTCATCAAAAGAGCGTAACTCGAAATATTAAACGGGACCCCCAGCGCCACATCGGCGGAACGCTGATACAGTTGACAATCCAGGCGGCCGTTACAAACGTAGAACTGAAAAAATGCGTGGCACGGCGGCAACGCCATGCGGTCAAGGTCGGAAACATTCCAGGCGCTGACAATATGCCGCCGCGAATTCGGGTTCTTCTTAATCCCTTCGATCACCTGGGTGATCTGGTCGACATATTCTTTGCGGTAATTTTCGCTTTTGGGATCTTTCACAAATTTTTCCCATTTGCGCCATTGGTACCCGTAAATCGGCCCGAGTTCGCCATCTTCTTTGGCCCAAGCATTCCAGATCGGCGTAAATTCTTTGAGCTCATCGTTGATATTGGTCGCCCCTTTTAAAAACCACAACAACTCGCGGACAACAGCGGCGAAAAGGATTTTCTTGGTCGTCACAATAGGAAAACCGTCGCGCAAATCATATTTCGTTTGCTGGCCGAATACAGAAATTGTACCGGTACCGGTGCGGTCTTCTTTTTTTTCACCGTGTTCAAGAATATATTTGCATAAATCTAAATATTGGCGCATCAGCTTATCCCTTTAAATGCCACATCTTGTCGCGATACTCTTTAACCATCCGCTGCGTGTTAAAAAATGCGCTGCGGGCCACACAATGAATCATTTTATCGATCCACGGACTATTGATGTTTAAATGCCCTGCCTGCAAAGTTTGGTAATACATTGCCATTACGTTTTTGAGCGTACTATTTAATTCACGGGAATCTTCATCGAGCCGCAGATCTTTTTCCGTTCCGATGTCGCCGCCGGAATGTCGATACCCAAAGATCCAGCCGATGTCGTCATTCTCCGCTTCCACAACCCATCCGTCTAAGGTGCTAACCTGCAGAACGCCATTAATGATTGCTTTCATCCCGCTGGTGCCAGATGCTTCAAACGGCGGTAAAGGATTGTTCAGCCAAACGTCGACGGAATTAGTCAAAAGTTTACCGAAAAAAGTATCGTAATTTTCAAGAATCAAAACTTTAACAACATCCTTGTGGTCATTGAGCTGATCGATATGATCCAGGATTTCATCAATGTGCGCCGCCCCGATATCGTCGTTGGGATGGGCCTTCCCGGCCAGAATGATTTGCATGGGTCCGATGTCGTGGGCGAGACTGATGATTTCTTGAATATTATGAAAAATCAAAGCCGGACGTTTGTAACCGGCAATGCGGCGCGCCCAGCCGAGGGTGAACACATCATCGCGCAGTTGCCAGTGACGCACAAATTCTATCAAATTCTTTTTGTTGACTTGATGGGCGGCAAAAATATCGCGGCGGAAGTTCTCGTCTTTCGCCAAGGACATGACGTTGGCCAGCTTTTCCGGGTCCTGCCGCCAATCGCCGATCTTAGAACTGTACTGGTCAAATAATTTCGCAAAACTTTCCGAAAGCCACGTATGCGAATGGATGCCGTTCGTGATCGCACCAATTTTATCGGCGTATTTCGGAAATTGATAGCGCATGACCTCACCGTGCTTTTGCGCCACAGCGTTAGCCGTGCGGCAATTATTCAGAGCCATAATTGTAAAATTAATCTGCTGCGAATCCGGCGTAACCTTCCCGAACTTTTCCGCGGCTTCAATATATTCCGGGTTCAAGACCTTGGCCATATCGCCGACACTAAATTTATCGTGACCGGCTTCGACAGGCGTGTGACAAGTAAAAACAAATTTATTCTTCACACTTTCCATTTCGCTTTTATCGGTCAAGGAAACATACTTCTCAAGGAGCGCGCACGCGGCATGTCCTTCATTCAAATGGTAACAATCAATGTTGTATCCCATACTCTTCAAAGCCCGCATCCCGCCGATACCCAGCAAAGCCCGTTGAAAAATTTTCCACCAAACATTATCGCTGCGATAAAGCTGATCGGTCAATTTTTGGAAATGCGGAGGGTTCTGGGGCAAATTCGAATCAAGCAGAATGAGCGGACAGGAAGATTTCTTGTCATGGCTATAAACGTAATATTTCCATAAACGTAACGCCAGCGGACCTTCCTTCGTATCAATCGTGACAATATTTTTAAGCGGAACAAGCCCAGGATACGACCACGGGTCCCATTGCAATTCTTCCGGGACTTGACCATGTTTGTACCAGAAATTTTGTTTAAAATATCCTTTGTTCCAAAGAATGCCGATCCCAACGAAAGACACACCCAAGTCAGCCGCGCTTTTTATCGTATCTCCTGCCAAAACACCTAACCCGCCGCCGTAAATCGGAATGTCGAGCATTTTATCGATCTCGACTTTAAAAAGATAATCGCACATCCAATTATTAGAAAAAACCTCGTGCCGAAAAAACTGGTTCTTTTCGCTCATCGGGCGGGTCAAATTAAAAGTGTTATAAATACTGGGAGCCAAACCGTATTCCATGGAAAAATAAGCTACGGATTGGGTCGTGGGCGACATGAGACGTGATTCAGCATTGAAAAGTGCATCGATGGGAAACCCGAAATACGAAACGTGGGTGACATCTTCACGATATTGCCCATCGTATTTCTCAATCTGTGCGGTTAAATCTTTGAAATTGAAACCAGATGTTTTTTGTTCAGCGTTCAAGGGATGGGTCCTCAATAGAACTTCGTAAAGATTAATTTAAGTAGTTATTATATCAGAAAACATTCTGCCGGAATGTCATTTCTTTAAAACTAAATCAAAGCGCCATTCCACGGTAGGCTCGGCGCCCGACCGAAAAAAAGGATTGAATGAACGACGGAACTCGTAATCAATTTTTTCTTTTTCTAAAAAACTCTTCAACTTAGGAACATCGAAAAGTTTTTGCGGAGCACGGCAAACATCGCGGTGACTCTCCCCCAGCTTAAATTCTTTCTCACAATATTCAAGATAGTCGGCTTTGGCTTGGTCATAAAGACCGGATTTATTTTTGTCCGGCAATTGACCAACGAGCAAACGACCGCCTTTTTTAACGGTCCGTAACGCATCCAAGAGTCCGCTTTCGACAAAGTTATCATTGAGAAAATTTAAAAAGACAAAATAGCTTAATCCATGATTAAACGCGTCGTCGGCAAAGGGCAAACGGCCGATCTCGCCGCAGACAAAATTCTCATCCGGGCAAAACTGCCGCGCCTTAGCCAGCATCGATTGAGAAAAATCTAAACCAACAACACGATGGGCATGCGGTTTTAATTGCTTGAGGATCCATCCGCCGCCGCAACCAATGTCCGCCAAAGAATCGGTTTTTTTGAGCTGCAACCCGTCAACAATCGTCTGCGTCATGACATTGATCTTTTTCTGCGGCCAGACGATGCCCTCTACGACTTCCCATTTGCTGAGTAGCCATTGCTGATCGACATATTCATGCTTAGCGGTATGGCCCCAGGATTCAAAAAGTTTTTTTAAATCGGTACTCATAATTTTTTTAAGCCAAAAAGGGATAAATGAGTGAGCTTCCCCAGCGCACCGCGGCGTCTGGCACAAACGGAAGTGTAAAAGTTTTGGTCATGAATTTTAAAATCCGTTTTTGACTGAATTGATAACCCGGCGGTTCATAACCCAAATGCGTAATTTCCATCGGCTTGGCACCAGTATGTTCCTTAAAAAGAATTAGGCCTTTTTGCTGTGCACCGCTCGACCCTAAATCCAGCCATTTGCAGTGCAGGGCTTTAGCATACTTAATACCTTCCCAAAACATCAGGTTGTTCGGACGATACTGCAAGTTTTTTAAAGATGAGGTGTTGAACTTGTAATAAAAAGTATTGCCGCATAACAGATAAACATTTCCGGCTATGAATTCACCTTCTGGCGAATAAGCACCGAGCAGAACTCCATTGCCTTTGGCGATCATTTCATCCCAGATCATCTCAAAAAAAAGGTACGGCTGCGGGAAAATCTTATATTTTTTCTTGCGGATGTTTAAATGCAAATCGTAGAATTTCTTGAGTTCTTTTTTTTCGCAGCGACGGACAACCACTCCACTTTTTTCTGACTGCTTGACAGCCGCGCGGAAAGAATCATGAGTGTTTTTCCAGACCTGACGCAACTCCGGCTGAAGATCGAGAATATGAAATTTCTCCTTACTTAAAACTTTAAGATCAGGAATTTGTCTGACGAACGGATCACGCAAGTTACGTAAAGCCAGACGATATTGGGGATATTCGAAACGAAACGCGGCAAACAACGCCTTCCAATCTTCCAGCGATTGGATATGGCCGTCGCAATAATCCGAATAGGACAACATGCAGATCTTCCATTCGAGAAAATTCTTAACCACGGAATAAATGATATAACTAGCGATTTTGCCGTCGCGTTCGATGTATTTAACAAAAATTTTGGTATTGTACGTCTCAACGATGACTTTGGCCCATATCTCCGACGAAAAGAGATTTTCCTCAAGACCAGGCAGGTCCAGGGTTTTCACGGCCTGCATGAATGGCAAAGTTTTAATCACTCGTTGCTCCCACTTTGTCCCTGGACGGCCGACCGTGCGGCTGCGTTTAACATCGGTGGGATAATTTCGCCCAAATCATAGATCCGCAGGACACCATAATGCTTCTCCTGCGCGTCACTCAAAAACTTAATCGAACGACTGAGATTTTCGTTATGCTCCAAAACGAAACGCTCAAGAACAGCGGCATTGAAATGTGGATAAATCTTTTTTGGCGGAAACTTTGCGAGTAAATAATACAAATAGTTACGCAATTGTGGATCAAAGCGATCTTTGCTTTCGGTCAAAGAAATATAAGCCTGCGGACATAGAATCAGATAACGGTAACCATTCTGGTAATCACTTAACAAAACTTCAAAACTTGAAGGAACCTGCTTAACGTCTTGCACATTCTTAAAATACAATTTCTGAATATACGGTTGACTCGAAAGAATTTTGACATGCGAATCATGTTCTTTTAACACTATCGCCGCCGCACGATAATCCGATGGGCTGCTGTAGACCAAAGCAAAAGATTTATAGGCCATCCCTGCGGTCATCAAGATTGTAAAACTCAAAACCATGATCTGATTTTTTTTATTTTTGGCCCGCGACCAAAACCACGCAATCAAATAAGCCGCAGCCATGGTCATAAAAGGAAGAACCACACCGACGTACCGGGCTCCCTTTTCACTGGCGCAGGTAAAAACGGCCATTTGTACAAGAACCAGAACAAACGGCAAAAGCGGTTTCCAATTCTTCTTGGCAACACAATAAAAACCGGCAAAGAATGCCAAAGCAAACGGAATCGTTTCCAGCCGAAACAAATAATACGGATAGGAAAAGATATTGATCCAGCTTCTTTGCCCGCTCGCCATCTCTGCCTGATGAAAAACCCAGGAGAAAATGACCGTCGTATTTTGTCCGCCGAAGAGACTCCCTACGCCAAAGACACAGATAGAAAATGTCAAAACGCTCCACAGCCATTTTTGGATATCCGGCCGGCGCTGATTTGAGAACGCCAAATATAATTCACAAAATGTAATTAACACGGGTAACATAATCAATCGATAATTAGAAAAATATGCCAAACCCCAGAACAACCCGGCGACAAGCGTCCGCCAACCGAACTTTCCCGGAAACAGATAAAAATAAAAACCCGACAAAACCAGCAATGTGCTCAAGGATTCCTGCATGCCGATTCGAGAATAAAAAACGTGACTGGGCAATACAGCCAATAAAGCCGTGGCGCCTAAAGCGATATATTTATTATTAAAAAATTGGTGAGCAAATAGGAAAGTCATGGCGAGGGTCGCAAAACCGAGAACAGCGGCCCAGACGCGCGCTAAAGACCATTGTTCTAGTCCACCCCAGAAGATGCGGCTGTCGACGAGCATAAACCATAATGTTTTTCCACTGGCCAGGCAGCGGCTGGTAAAAGCATATAGCGCTTTGGAAACTTCTGTTCCACTCAACTGATGATGAACAAGGGCTTCACCTAACGGACGATTCCAATTGAGATAATACCCTTCGTCATAAAAAATAAAATCATTGTCGGTAATTCCTACCCAACGAAACACAACACCTAAAAGGATGATGGCTCCCGCAATCCAGACAAACCATTTTTGCAAACTCATTTCTTTAATCCCAAACCTAAATAAAACAATGGGCGCAGAATGCTCCACCATCCGGAGAACGGTTTCATTTTGGTATAGCCTTCGACTCTCGGCGGATAAATTTTGGTCACCGGAACTTCCGTAACTTTATATCCTAAACGGATGGCTTTAAAGAAAAGATACGGTTCTAGCTCATACTCATTGAGCCAGTCTTGATTCAAATTGATGCGTTGATCATGGAGCAGGGATAAACGCACGGCCCGAAATCCGTTGGTGCTGTCGGTGATACGTTTACCGCTAAAGAGGGAAAAAAAGAACGGATGGACGAACTGAGTGGCAATGCGGCGATACAACGGCATTTGTCCATAACCGCCGCCCGGCAAATATCGCGAGCCTTGGACAAGATCAAAACCTTGTTCGATCGCCTCTTTTACCTTCACAATATCGGCGGGATCGTCCTTGTCGTTTCCGGACACAAAAAAGACGGCCGTATAATTCTTACTGCCGCCATATTCAAAAATTTTTCGCACTCCGAATCCGGCACCTTTACGTTCTTTATTATGAAGAATCGTGAGCGGCAGACCAGATTCAATTTTTTCGAGAGCACCGTCGGTGGAGGCATCATCAACAACCACGACGTCATAATCCGCATAGTTGGAAAACTTGCGAATCACCCGGCGGATCTTGTCGCCTTCATTATAGACACACGTGCCGATTAAATATTTTTTCATATGATCTATCGAGATAACTTAACGTCATCTCGCAATATAATCACCGCTTTTGCCGCCGCGCTTTTCCAAGAGTTTAATTTCACCGATCACCATCGATTTATCTGCCCATTTCATCATGTCGTAAATCGTCAAACACGCGGCACTCGCCGCGGTCAAGGCTTCCATCTCTACACCGGTTTTACCGTCGGATTTCACTTCGGCAATGACAGCTATCATAGAGCTTTTTGCCTGGGATTTAAAGGTAATGTTGACTTTATTTAACACGAGCGGATGACATAACGGAATAATGGCCGGGGTGTTCTTTGCTGCCATGATCCCGGCTACTTTCGCCGTCGCAAAAACATCCCCCTTAGGAGAACCTTGCGACCGTAAAATCTTAAAAGCCTCCTTGCTCATCACGATCTGTGCGCCGGCCATCGCCACGCGGGCGGTCACATTTTTTTCACTGATATCCACCATACCAACGGTCTGTTTTTTCGCCATATGTCCTCTCTAATCCAAGACGCGGATCAACCGCGATTTAATAATCACATAAACAATTTGCGAAACATACAAATTCAGATCGCGAAATGAACCCGGCGTTATCTCGGCCCATAACCGGCGGTCACCGATCCGGCAACATAAAAAAACCATTTCACCGGTCGGTTCAACTTTCTCAATGACCGCGGAAATAATATTACGAGCACTGACGCCCTTGATCTTCTCCGTTGCCAGCAAAATATCTTTTGCACGAATGCCGACTTTAAGAGTTTTTGGGTTTTTCGTTGTATGGTACGTCACCTTGAGCATGAAGCCGCCCAAATCAAGTTCGGTCACTTTCTCGTCGAGACGAATATTCACAACCGGCAATTCTAGGATGTTATCGAAATCCTCTTCCATAGCCGCCAGCTGCATTTCATTTATAAAGACCTTTTCGGGTGGGTCAAAACGCACGCGGCGGCCCTCTTCAATAACGTAAACTTCTTGACAGAGAAACATCAATTCGGAAAGCGAGTGGCTGACATAGCAAACAGGAATTTTGAATTCACGATTAATAACTTTCAAACAAGAAATGATTTTTTGTCGTGACCGCGCATCTAATAACGACGGCTCATCTACCAAAAGAAGTTTCGGTTCATGTAAAATCGCACGGGCCAACGCAACCCGATGCCTTTCTCCACCCGAAAGAGCGGACGGCCTATGTTTTAAGAACGGCCGGATCTCAAGGATATCGATCACATCGGCAATAAATGACGCCAATAAATCGACGCGACAGCCGTAACGAATATTTTCTTCAACGGTCAGATGCGGAAAAAGCAATGCGTCTGTCCAGACCATAACAATGCGGCGATTCTCTAACGGCATCGATATGTTTTTATCAGAAGAAAAATAAATCTCATCATTGACCATGATCTGTCCGCTGTCGGCTGGGAGCATTCCAGCGAGCGACTTTAGCAAGACGGTCTTGCCGCTTCCTGACGGACCAAAGATGCCCGTAATCCCGTCTTTGAAATCGCCATTGACGATCAGTTCAAATGAGTCCAGCTTGGTTATAAAATTAAATCGGACAAACATTATTTTTTAAACTCCGTATTCGACCGCGTCAAAAAATGCAGCGTTAAGGCCAATCCCCCATACGAAAAAACTATCGCAAAAATGACCAAGGGCCAGATCGCATTATCCTGACTATTATAAATTTGCGAATATATCGCTAAAGGAACCGTCTGGCTTTTTCCGGCAATATTGCCGGCGAGAATGAGGCTCGCGCCAAATTCACCGAGACTGCGGGCAAACACCAGGAAAAACCCAGCGATTAGGCCATTGCGTGCTATTGGCATGGTGATTTTTGCGAATGTTTGCCAGGTATCAGCCCCTAGGCCGCGCGAGACCCATTCTAGTCGCTCATCGACATTGACGAAGGCCCGACGCATGACTTCGACCATAAATGGCGAACTAACTACGAAGGACGCGAGGACCGCCCCCTTCCAGTCGAAGACAAAGCTAAAGTTAAAAGTTTGAAATAGAAAACTTCCGACTGGTGAGCTGCGGCCGAGAAGGAAAAGTAGAAAATATCCGGTTAAAACCGGCGGCATGACAATCGGCAGATATAAAAACGTTTGCAGAACAACTTTTCCGGAGAAATTTTTGCGGGCCAAAACCCAGCCCCAAAACATGCCCCACGGGATACAAAGCGCGGCGCTCAAAAGCCCGCACAACACTGAGAGCCCGACGGTAAACCACAAATCATAATTAAAGAGGCTGGAAACCATATTTCTTGAAAACTATTTTACTATGCGCGGTCTGTAAAAAGGATAGGAAGTTACGGGCGGCGACGAGATTGTCGCCGTTCTTGATCACTGCCGCAGTGGTAAGAATCTGGTCGTGCAACTTAGCCGGAATCAAATATACCCTGTTCACATTCTTCACGTTGAGGGCGTCGGTGGCGTAAACAATGGCGTATTTCGCATTCCCGTTTTTCACCACCGCCAAAGCCGCACGCTCATCCGCAACCGGAAGTAAAAACAGTTCCATTTTTTTGATGATGTCCGATTTGCTTAAGGCCTGCATAGCATAAACCCCGGCTGAAGAAACCTGAGAGTCGGCTATCGCGAGAAGCTCCCCCGTCGACAAATGGATATCGTAAAGACTGCCTAACGGATCAGGATTCTTCACATCGGCGACGACAACCAGGCGATTTAAAAGAAGTTTGGCAATGATTTCACGATCAATAAATTTTTTGCTTAACAATACAACATTGCTTGTTTTATCTGCTGCCACAAAGACATCGCAGGGAAATCCATTTAAAATTTGGTTCACTAAAGACGTTGACCCGCCAAAATTAAATACCACATTAACTTTGTATTCATGTTTAAAGTCACCGGCCAATTCCTTGAGCGCATCGCTCAAAGCAGGTTCCGCAAAAACCATTAAAGGTTCGCGCGCATCCGCTGAAAAAGCACAAAAGTAACCAGTCAGTGCGAGCGCCAGCGAAGCAATCCATCTAATAGCAGATTGCTTCGGCCTTAAAAATAGGCCTGGCAATGACCTTTTAATTATTGCTTTTCGCTCAATCATGCATTTTCCTAATGAACTGTTTGCTTCGCTCCAGTTTTTTGCGGCCCTTAAACTTTTTTGCGGCGAGCATCTTCTCTTTGCCTTTAGCACTGCGCCCTCTTTTTTGCCGGCGCAATTTTTCTTTTTTCGTAATGGCCGCCTTCTTAATTGCCTTTTGCCGTTCTTCGATCTTGATCAATAAAAGGCTCCACGCCCTGTAACGATTGGCGTTTTGAGAACGTTGCGCGTGGCATTTCACGCTTAAACCAGTCGGAAGATGCAATAACGCGACCGCAGTCTCAACCTTATTGACGTTCTGGCCGCCCTTGCCCGGCGAGCGCAAGAACTGCTCACGGCAGTCGCTTTCTACAACACCCAAGTGCTTCATTAAAGCAATAATCTTTGAATTTTTGATCATTACAACCTCTGCGATTGCCGCGTTGCCTTACCGGCTCCTGGCAATGACTATTTATGGGTATATAAAATCGCGGACCAGCTTTTCCCCCGATACGTCTTCACTTCTTTTAAAGGAAGTTTTGCAAAAGCTTTTTTAAAGGTCGGTAAATTCTCCAGCGAGATACCGGAAACCGCTAAATACTTCCCCTGCTTGACCCGTTGGACCAGACCTTTCCCAAATTTCATTAAATCGTGACTAATCAAATTGGCCGCGACAAAATCATATGTTTTACTGCTTTTCCACTTGGCAAAATCTTTCGCAAAAACTTTCACCCCGTCCACATTATTAGCGGCAAGATTTTCTTTGGCGACTGTAATACTCTGCGGATCAATGTCGAAAGCTGTAATGTACTTTGCACCGCAATGATGCCCGACGATCGCCAGAATCCCGCTACCCGCGCCGATATCCAAAAAGGATTCAAATTTCCCCGTACAGCTTTCAATGATCTGCGACATAAAATGGGTTGTTTCATGCAAACCGGTCCCAAAAGCAAGATTGGTATCAATGTAGATGGGAAATTTTTTACTTTTTTTATGTGCGGTCGTGACCCAACGCGGAATAACGTCGATTTTCTTAGTCAACGCAAAAGGCTTGATGCCTTTTTTCCAAAGATCCTGCCAGTCAGTTTTTTTGATTTGCTTAACGGAAACCTTCACGCCGTGCAGCTTTAAAACATTGATCTCTCCGGCGATTTTCTTGGCATCAAACGGTGCTGATTTAAAAACCTCAATACACGAGCGTCCGCGGTCGATCTTCTCAACGATCTCCTGCGGATCGACTCCTAATTGCAACAGCACACCATAAACCAATTCTCCGGCGGCGAGCGCCTTCGATTCGACGTTGCAAACAACTTGCCACATATGATCTGGGATACGCATATCAACTTCTTTTCTTAAACGATCAACGCCAGGAACCCTTCACAAAAATTCAGCGCGGATTTCTGGCGTTATTCAATTCTTCAGGCAGCCCGGTGTATCTTAGGCGGCAACTTTTTTTACATTTTGAGCCTGATCACCCTTATCACTTTTGACTAAGTCATACTCCACTTGATCGTCGGTATTAAGCGTTTTATATCCTTCCTGCTGGATCGCGGAGAAGTGAACAAAAACATCTTTGCCTCCATCACCGACGATAAAACCAAAACCCTTTTTGTTATTGAACCATTTGATCTTGCCGATGACCATGCATGACCCTCCTCTTAGTGTTTGTTATGCCATACGTTTCGGTCTTGCGCAAAAATTCGGGTGGTTTTCTAAATCAAAAGGAATTAAGTTAGCTGGAATTATTCTACTCAAATTTAATAAAGTTTAACAATATTTTAAACAAAAAAAGATTCCCGCCCTTTGGGGACGAGAATCTTTTGTCACAACAAAAACATACGTATTATTTAGCTTGCGTACCATTTGCTAAATTCATCAAAAATGGGACACTCGCCGGTGTTGCCGGCTGAACGTCTAGAATCACCGGTGTCAGGCCCTCAATATTGAAATTCTTAATGTCCTGATCTGAAATCGGAAGCGGCACACCTTTACCATCACGCTTGATTTGCAGGCCCATCTTATCCGCGCTTAAATCGATACCACCGACGGTCTTCATGTCGGCATCAGTCAAATTCCTAATATCCTGCATGGAGACATTTTCGGCAAATTGGGGATCGGCGTCCATTTCCTGACTAACCGCATCCACGACTTCCGCCAAATTTCTTGCAGAAAAGACGTTATTTCGAAAAGTCGAATTAACAGTAGTTTGGAAAGCGATGGCGCGCAAAGTCACGGTTGTTTCTCTCGGATCGATACGTTTTTCAGGAGAGCGTGAGGTCTTATTTGCAATCCCGGTCATAAATTCTAACAATTTATCGTCTGCAGGAAGAATTTCAATATCTTCTCTGGCTGCGACCTTAACCGATTGAAAAACATTCTGTATCGGAGAGGTCAACGTGCGGGCCGCGGGCCGATTAACAATTGCGGCAAATGTTTCCGAGATTCTTGTTTTTGTTCCTAAAAAAACCGCCAGTTCAGGGACTTCAGTGCTAAAACGCTGCGGCTTGACACCCTGGGCTTTCGCTAACCAGACTTTAATTCGCTGCGGTGTCACAACAGTATTCGGGGAAATCGTGCGCAATGCGTCCTTGATACGGGTTTGCTGAGCAACCGGTGTCGTTTGATACGCACTGTATAATGTTGCGGCATCGAGCGCCAACCGTGTTTCGATAGGGTCAAGTTCATTTTGCTGCGGAGCGTAAGAACTCATGGCTCTTTGAAAATCCGGATTGGCGGCGGCATTGTTAATCGCCACGGCCGATTCCGTATTTCCGGAGTCGGCTAACGCCATCGTTGGAGATTGTTGTTGGGGATGCGCATTACGGGCGACGATAACATCTTTCGCCACAGTTTGCGAATTGTCAATACCCGCCTTCAATAGGGCATTCGACAATTCAGTTTCACCCAAAGCAGGATTAGACAATGCGCTTAAGGTCCGTACCCGTGCATCAAAGGTTAAACTGGTAAAACCCTTGAGTTCGTTAGTGTCACTGGCAATCAGCGCCCAATCCACAGCATCTTGCGGATTACTTCCCCGTCTTTCAAGGGCCGTCTGCAATGCTCTCGCTCTTTCCGGATAATCAAACTGAGCCGGATCTCCGGTGGCCACATCCATCATGGCCTCAGCAATCAATCCCACTTCATTATCGGACAATCCTTGTGCATTAGGATTTTCTGATTGGGCAAAATGACTTTTTAAAATAGCTTGCAACTCAGGAAGCTCGGTCGTCATTAAAACCGCCACAGCCCGTTCACTCGGAGTAACAATAGGAGTGGATGCAGGAGAACTGCTGGCCGTGGGGGTTCGGCTGACCAAGCGGATAAAAACAGGATCAGCCACAGCTTTGGCGATCGCGGCGCCATGTTTTGCCGCAAAAATTGGGGCCAGCGGATCGCGCATACGAGCGACTTTAATATCAGCGATGTCTTTGCGAATGGCGTCTTGTTGTTCTCTGGTGAAATTCAATACCGAATTGCTGAGAATATCGCTATTAAGTCTCTCCGGTTCGATATCCAGCAGTTTCTGTGCGGTAACAATTTCCTCATCAACACGATCTGGGGCCACTTGCCTGGCATTGATAAAAGCACGAGTCAAAACCGGTTTTTCGCGGAGAGTCTGGACAAACGATTCGACCGGTTTAGAAAAACCAGCCGTCCACACAGATATGATCACATCGTCAGAAGTAATATTCTGTTTATCGAGAGCCGCCGTTTTGAGCTCAGCGCGCACTTTAACAACTTGGTCAATCACCTCGCGGTTAAAGCCTTGCTTGACCAGATCACTGTACAAGTTCGTCGATTCATCGCGATATTGTTGCTCCGTACTGACAATGCTGCCATAAGGATCAGCAACTTTTTGCAAAGCCAGGATTGTCGTCGGATCAATTTTGGCAGAAAGCAAAAACAGATCAGGATTTTCCTCAACGATCTCTACCAAGTCTTTTCTTCCCTGCGCACTCATCAGATAAGCGACTTCCTCGCGGTTATAACCCATCCTTGTTAACGCAACGCGTGTATTCACGTCCAGTTTACTGACAAACATGGTCGCAACTTGCTTACGCTCGTTAAGGGTCAAAGTGACAGGTGCTGGTTTAGCGGAAAATGTTGCAAGCGCCGGAGAAACCAAGACATTATTTAATCGCTCATCTTGGGCCGTCATTAAATTAACCACCGTTTGCCCGGACGCCAACGACCTAACTTGCTCGCGGACATAATCTAAATCAGATCTTTGTTCCGAGGTAAAACTTTGCTTGATGGTATTAAATTCGTTATCCGTGGACTCACCAATGGCTTGTAAAGCCCGCATGGATTGCTGATCTGCATCTTTAGCTTGGACCACGCTTTGCCGGGCGGCGGGAGTCATCGCACTGCGGATCTGAGAAATAAAGCTTCTAAAAACCTGACGGTATTCGGTATTTTTCACTTTTTTTGCCGCGGCAACAACTCTCTCACGCAACGATTGTAAAGGCTCAGGGTCAAGACCGGCACGCCTAGCAAAATCACCCACTTCCGAAGCACTTGATCTCGCGAGGACTTCTACAGCGGCAAGATCGCTGATTGACGTAGGGTTATTAAATGAATTGACTGGGTTTAAAAAAGAAACCCCCAAAGCCTCAAGCTGTTTGTTCGTTCGCGCTCCGAGGTCGGGGTCGCGACGCTCCAAGGGCACCGACAACTTTGATCTGACATCAGACAAAACTGCCGGCGAAGCATTCACGAGACGGAATGTGGCACGGACTAAAGTAGCAGAAGAAGACGCTATTCCCTGACCTGAACTCATACTGTTGATGGCCATCTGGACCGCTGTCGAATTGCTGGCAGCCCGACTGGCCGCTGCGGATGACATTTGGATGATCGCCGTACTGGCACGGATATTGGTGAGATTAGCTCCGCCAGAAAAATATTTCCGCTGTACGACTTTCTGCGACGAAAGATCATAATCCTGTTTGATCATGTTATACGCGCCCGTCTTAAGAGCCGCCGTGTACTTTTCAAAGATCTTCTCTCCCGCATCCATATCTTCGGCGTTAACTCCGGCCACTTTATTCTGGTCAGCATAAAGTTTTCCTAAAATACTTTCCTTCAAACGTGTCTTATACCAGGTGGCCAAAATAGCCGACGCATAAATCTGACGCACCGCCGCAAAGTTCTCACCGACGTTGACTTCCTTTTCAATCTCGGGCAAAACCACTTCTTTCATGATTTGCGCGGAAAAATTATTGATGTCTTGGGTCTTTTGTGTGCCAAGTTTGTCGGTCCCGATCTCTTTGTTATCTAAATTATGTTTGACGGCGTTGTAATCCTGGTCGAGAAAAACCTTCAAATAGCTTTCAGCGATAAAAGCACTCCCGTCTTTTTCCAAAACTACCGCTTTGTCAGGAACGATCCAAACTTTACTAAATGTATTAATCGGAACGTTGGTATTACCATAAAGCTCTTGGGCCTTCGCATAAGCTAATTCCCAAAACTTCTTTCCGGTCGGGGTGTTGGGATTGGTCATCGCGGCGGTAACTTGTTTTAAATAATAATCTTTAATCAAAAGGTCTTTACCCAATTCCGTGACGCCCAACACCGGAGACACCATCGCATCTTGCTCATACGGCGAAAGATTCACCCAGAGGTCGGACTCCGGGATTGTCAACGCCGCCAAGAAATACTTGACCAACTTTTGTGTTTCGGCTTCAAAGGCTTCCGGATTTAAATTGGTATCGCCTTTATCGATGATGAAGTCAAAAAGGAACGGGTCGTTCGGATCAATTGTGATGGCGCGAATGATCGCGGGATTAAAAGGTTTGCTGTTCGGTTTGATTTTAGATGGGGCGGGAAGATTCAGATCGACTTCTTGCCCGTAGGATATTGAGGGTAACATAAAATTGCTGAGGAAGGCTACGATGAGAAAAACCTTGAAAAAAGTTATTGCTGAAAATTTTGGGGATTTGTGTGAATCGACGCGCATAGTGTCTCCTTTAATTGGAATATTCGCTTAAAGAATAACATATACATATATTGTAAGCAATGCTTATGTTTTGTATTTAAAAATCACTATAAAAAACACGTTTCGCGCGAAAAATCAGGGTTTAAAACTGATCAATGACGGGGCATAATCTGCAGGTTTTTCGTATCCCAATAAATTAAACAAGGTCGCCGCGACATTAGCCAAACCGCGTTCTGCCGTAGGCAAGTTCGCAATTTCATACTCCCCTTTATATTCGGGATCGACAATGATAAACGGGACCGGATTAAGCGAATGCGCCGTGCTGACAATTCGCTTGCCGTTTTTAACGGTGAACATTTCGTCGGCATTCCCGTGATCGGCCAGAATGACACAAATTCCTTTAAGTTCAGTGATGACATTCAAAAGTTTAATCAATTCTTCATCAACGGCTTCAACAGACGCAATAATCGCCGGCGGAATACCTGTATGGCCGACCATGTCGCCGTTAGGGAAATTAAGGCGGCCGAATTTATATTGACCTGATTTCATAAGCTGGATGGTTGAATCGGTGATCTCAACGGCCTTCATCCGCGGAGCTTGGTCAAAGCGGATCTTATCCGACGGAATTTCAACATATTTTTCAATCGATTCGCAAACGTAACCGGAATTATTACCGTTCCAAAAATACGTCACGTGCCCAAATTTTTGCGTTTCCGAAATCGCGAACGACGGAATGTTAAGCACGCAAATATACTGGCTCATGGGACGATCAATCGCCGGAGGATTGACCAAAAAATTCTTCGGGATTTGCAAATCACCGTCGTATTGCGTCATCCCGGCAAAAAGAACTTTCGGCCGGCGTTCACGATCGAATTTATCAAAAGTTTCTTCCTCGAAGGCCCGCGATAATTCAATCGCACGGTCGCCGCGAAAATTAAGAAAAACGACCGAATCTCCGTCCTGGATCGTACCAACCGGCTTACCATTCTCGGCAATAACGAACGAAGGCAGATACTGGTCAGTGATTGTTAAGTCTTCGCTATAAAAAGTCGCCACCGCTTCGCTGGCGGATGAAAATTGTCTGCCCTTGCCCAACACATGCACGTCCCAACCGCATTTAACAATCGTCCAATCGGCATTATAGCGGTCCATGGTTGTAACCATGCGCCCGCCACCGGAAGCAATGCGGTAATCACAACCTTTAGCATTAAGTTCTTTAAGAACAGCTTCTGTTTTTTCTAAATATTGCGGCGAAGATTTTTCATAAACATCACGACCGTCGAGCAAAACGTGCAAACGGACACACTTGACACCTTCCTTCGCGCAGTCACGCAGCATAACTAATAAATGGTCGAGGTGGGAATGGACATTGCCGTCGGACAAAAGACCGACAAAATGAAATGTTTGATTGGGTTTCTTGGCGTTCTCGACGAGTTGGCACCAGATTGGCGTTTTAAAAATTTCACCATTCTTAATCACATCTTGGACCAGACTGGCCCCTTGCGCAAAAACCCGACCTACACCTAACGCATTATGTCCGACCTCGCTGTTACCCATGTCGGCATCGCTGGGCATCCCGACGGCTTTCCCGTGGGCTTTTAAAGTCGTATACAACTTAGACTTCATCAATTCGTTAAGGCACGGTGTTTTAGCAAGAAAAACACCGTCGCTGTCATCTCTCTTGCCTAAACCGACCCCGTCCATAATGACGAGTAAAACCGGCCCTGGACGTCCGGAGAAATTCTTTAATTGTGGCAATTTTTGAACACTCATACGCTTCCTTTAAATATATAGAGCAATACCCTCATGATTAAAAATGATCGCGAATAAAGAACTGATTAAATATAAGACTTGGCGCGGCGTTTTTTCGTTTGCGCGATAGTGGAGTCTTGCTTGAGGCTTTGGGCTTGGGATTCAGAACCCTTGACGACCGATTCTGTTTTGCGTTCTTTAGTAACGACCGATTCCGGCATATGATACGCCATCCACGCTTTAGAAAATTTCTTTAACCAATCGGCCTTGGCTTCTTCAAATCCGATATCGCGGCCATTCTTTTCGCTTTCGATCCATAAGTGCCGATTGATTTCATCGACGACTCTTTGATCTTGAAGAAGTTTTTCGACATCCAAATTATTCATATTGGTCATATGGCCCCCGGGCTAAAGAAATTATTAATGAACACGTGAGATTAAAGTAGCGATGAAGTACTATCGATGTGAAGTGTTTGTATTTTACAGCGCTAAAAGTTTTTGTCAAAGCTCTTTTTGTCAAAACCAACCGTGTACTTCTCACCATCGGTCACAAAAGGTCTTTTGACCAATCTTCCGTTCTCACTTAACAATTTCAGAAGCGCCGACTCGCTCATTTCTTCCATTTTATCGGCGAGTTTCATTTCTCGGTAAACTTCACCAGCGGTATTAAAAAGCTGCCGCATCGTGTATTGTTCCGAGCGCAAAACTTTCTTTAATTCAGAAACTGACGGCGGTTTATCGACAATATTAATGTTTTCAAACGCGACGCCCTTGTCTTGCAGGTATTTCTTGGCATCACGACAAGTGGAACATTTGTCATATCCATAAAACTTGATCATAGCTGGCCTCCTAATAGTAACGGCCTTACCGAAGGGCTCGATAAGGCCGTTAATGAATTGCTTTAAAAACGACCTTATGCGATCGTAATCGATTTATCCAAATAAACATCTTGGATGGTATGTAAAAGCGACGCACCATCTTTCATCGAACGTTGAAACGCTTTACGACCGGAGATAAGACCCATCCCGCCGGCGCGCTTGTTGATAACTGCCGTCTTGACCGCTTCCGCGAAATCACCGTCGCCGGAAGAAGCCCCGCCGGAGTTGATCAAACCAATTTTACCCATGTAGCAATTCGCTAATTGGTAACGGGTCAGATCGATCGGATGATTGCTGGATAATTTTTCATAAACGAGTTTGTGGGTCTTTCCAAATTTAATGGCCGTATAACCGCCGTTATTGGTCGGAAGTTTTTGCTTGATAATGTCGGCTTCGATGGTCACCCCTAAGTGGTTGGCCTGACCAGTCAAATCGGCCGCGGTGTGATAATCGACACCGTCTTTGATAAAAGCCGGATTGCGAGTGTAGCACCACAGGATCGTGAACAATCCTAATTGATGCGCACGATGAAAGGCTTTGGAAACTTCAACGATCTGACGGGCACTTTCTTCAGAACCGAAATAGATCGTGGCCCCGACACCGGCCGCACCCATTTCAGCGCATTGTTCGACGGTCGAAAACATGATTTGATCGAATTTATTCGGGTAGGTCAGGAATTCGTTGTGGTTGATTTTAACAACGAAAGGGATTTTGTGGGCATATTTACGTGAGGTCAAACCCAAAACCCCGACGGTGGAAGCGACAGCGTTGCAGCCGCCTTCGATGGCTAATTTTACAATATTTTCCGGATCGAAATAAGCAGGGTTCGGGGCAAAAGAAGCGCCGGCAGAGTGTTCGATACCTTGGTCAACCGGAAGAATCGACAAATAACCGCTTCCCGCCAAACGACCGTGGTTATACATCCAGTTCAAATTTTTCAAAACCGTGTTGGAACGGTTTGAGTTGATGAACACTTTGTCCAAGTGATCCGGTCCCGGGAGGGTAAGATCGTCTTTTAAGATCGTCTGACACTTATGGTCTAAAAGACTTTTTGCATCATTTCCCAGTAAATCAATGACCTTACTCATTTCATGACTCCTTTGTATTAAAGATTGCTTCACAAAAAACTGCTCGCAATGACAATATATTTTTTAAAACTCAAACATTATAGTTTTTTCGAGAATAATGTCCAGCAGAAATTTATCGGGTTTGATTGTCCGCTTCCAGAGCGCGGGCTTTTTGCAGTTTGACAGTATTGACTTCCATTTCACACTCGATGTACTGCAGCTGACTGTATTCCGCGGGTTTCAAATCGACGGCAATATCGGTCCAGACCCCGGCTTCCAACGACCCGGAGTAGACGAACTCGGCTCCCTTTAACGACTGGTGCCACTTATCATAGGTCATATTGGCCGAAACGCTACTAAACGCACTGCCCCAGTAAAGGCGGAGTTTGACATCGCCATACGTGGCGGCGTTAGGGTTCCCGATTTGTAAATATAGCCGGTAACCATCGCCGGATTTATCCATACGGGACACCGCGAGCAAAAAGGTCCCGGTATTGGTTTCGATTTTTGAAACTTTGCGGGACAACGGATTGATGACGACCGCGTTGGAACGTACGGCCTGCAATTGCTGGTCCAAGTTGCTGACAAGATTTTTCGAAAAGTCATCGAGGCCGGACTGTAATTTATCCGTGTAGTCCTCGAGCTTTTCGACACGTTTACGCAATTCATCGACTTTAGCCGCACTCGCCTGCTGGGCGAAGGCGGGAGCGGTTTGCGCCATGAGCATCAGTAATAAAACTGGCAGTAAATATTTTTTCATGAAAGTCCTAATTCGGCTTGCGCCGCTTTGACGAGCGGACCAATGGTGTCAGCGGAGAAATCGAACTTCAAACCCGCCGCGGCAAAAAGTTCCGGTAGCGGACGGCTGCCGCCCAAACTTAAACCGTTGCGGTAATCGGCAATCGCTTTGGCCAGGTCCTTCTTACTGTTCAACCAGATTTGCAAAGCCCCTAACTGCGCGATCCCGTATTCGATATAATAAAACGGTACTTCAAAAACGTGCAATTGACGATGCCAGAGGACGCCCTGGAATTTTTCCAAACCGCCCCAATCCAAAAACTTCCCACCGAAACGACTGTAAACTTCGATCCATTTTTGTTCGCGTTGAGCCGCGGTGTGTTTCGGGTTTTCGTAAATCCAATGTTGGAAAGCATCAACGGTCGCGACCCACGCCAACAACTGGATCACATCTTCTAAATGTGAATGATACGAGCGGGTATGATCTTCAGTCCCATAAAATTCGCCGAGATGATCATTGGCTAAAAGTTCCATACTCATCGACGCGACCTCACAAAACTCCATCGGCGCGTGGCGGTAAGGATATAACGTTTGTCCTGCGGCGGCAAAAGCATGGAACGCGTGCCCGCCCTCGTGAAGCAAGGTGCGAACATCGTCATCAACGCCGACTGCGTTCATAAAGATAAACGGCTTGCGGATTTCCGCCAACGTGTTTTGATACCCGCCGGGGGCCTTCCCTTTACGGCTGGCAAGATCCAAAAGTTTGCCCTTGATCATTTCGGTAAATTGCGTGCCGAGTTCAGGATTGATTTTGCTGAAAATATTTTCCACGCCGCCGATCAATTCCGAAACCTGCATGAACGGCTTTAACGCCCCGCGGTTTAAGGAATCGACTTGGGTATCCCACGGACGCAAACGATCCAATCCCATTTGCTGTTTACGGCGCTGCATGATCTTTTCGCAAACCGGAACCACGATCTCTTCGACCGCGAGATGGTATTTTTTGCAATCTTCCGCTGTGTAATCGAAACGGTGATAATTGCGGAATTGATATTCAGTAAAATTCCGGCAGCCCGCATTCAACGCAATCTCATGACGAAGCTTAAGCATGCGATCAAAAATATTATTGAGCTTGTCTTTTTCCTGATAACGACGATCCGCGGTGGCGCGCCAGGCGGCTTCACGAAGATTCCGATCAGGCTCTTGCAGGAATTTCGCTATCTGCGGTAAGGTCAATTCCTGTCCTTGAAACTGGACCGTAATGGCGCCGCAAATAGTTTGGTATTCTTGGCTTAGAAGCGAAACGTCGCGGGACAAAGGAACGTTCTCTTTACGAAACAATTCGACATCGTTCTTCAAAGCGCGGTCATAAACTTCATAAAGTTTTTGGTTTAAAATAAACTGCTGGCGCAAAAGGAGATACTTTTGATTGAGCTGGTCTTCAACCGGGCGGACGGCGGGGACAATTTCTTCGATAAATTTCGTGTAAGCTGAGGCAATTTCGGCATTATCGGTCTGGCAGGTCATTCGGATATAGAGGACCGATCCAGCCTGGTCAAACGCCGCTTCCATCTCACTGCGGTCGAGGATCCAGGCTTCAAACTCGTCGGCGGTCGTGACCGGACGGATGCGTAGGGTGTCATAGAGGCCGACAACCGCGGTGGCAGAGTAAAAATCAAAGTTTTCGGGTACAAATCGGCGTTTTTGGTAGGCCGGCAAAGCACTGATATCGAGCGAATCGACTATATCTTCCATTATTCCCCCTCACAAATTTTTTCCATTATAGCAAATTATTCTTTGAATGCTAACGTTCTGACAGTAATTATTAGTGCTTGACAAAAATGTGTCATTGAGTATACTACTGCACTGTCTTAGAGAAATCCTATTTTTGAATCACCACAAAATTTGAGGTCAAAGTTATGGCAAGAGCTTGTGCAGTTTGTACGAAAACGAACACCCCTGGCGTTAAATATAAAAGACGCGGGATGGTGCGTCGTAAGGGTGGTGCCGGTTCCAAGATCGTTGGTAAAACGCTTCGGACCTTCCTCCCCAACCTTCAGTCGGTCAAAGTCAATTTAGCCGGTACAATCAAACGCGTCCTGGTTTGCACCAAGTGCATGAAGGCCGGAAAAATCGCCCGCGCCGCATAATTACACTTCTTCATTGCGAGCCTAAAAGGGCGAAGCAATCAAAAATAATAAAAAGCCTGTTCTTAACGAGCAGGCTTTTTTATTTGTTGGACCCTTCCCTTTTGCGGCCCTACGTATTGCTCTCGCGGATGTCTTTGAGTTTGAGTTGAATGGTGGGGGATTTGTTCCAGTCGTCGATAGTAAGTTCATAGGCGAGGTCGACTTGCGCTCCTAGGCGTACTAGATCGGCATATTTGGCCATGCCGAACCCGACCGCAGAAACGCTGGTCTGTCCGTCCGTGACCCAAAATTTGATCGTGTCCTTCCCCATCAACTGCGGGGCGCTTTTCACCACTAACTGGCGGGTGCAAAACAGCGGCGAAGGATTTCCCTCCCCATAAGGTTCAAGACTATCGATCAAATGCGCTACGGCCAAGCTTAATGTGCTCAGCGGGATCTCGGCGTCAATTTGTATAGTCGGAACCATGTTGCGGACTTCCAAAATGTCTTTGGCAAAATCATTCATGCGACGGCGAAAGTCGGTGATCTTTTCCGCCTTAATCGTCAAACCAGCGGCCAGCTTGTGACCACCAAAGGTTTCCAAAATCTCCGCACACGACTGCAGGGCTTCGTTCAAATGATAACCTTCAATCGAGCGCGCTGAAGCGGTCCCGATGCCGTCTTCCAGCGAAATGATAATGGTCGGGCGGTAATACGTTTCCGCAACACGCGACGCGACAATCCCCAAAACGCCTTTATGCCAGCCCTCTTTATTGAGGACGATGACTTTGGCATCTTTAAGTGTGATTTCGCTTTCGATCATCTGCATCGCCTCTTCAACCACTTCTTTCTGCAGCCGCTGGCGATCAATATTATGAGTCTCTAATTCCTGCGCTAAACAGAAAGCCGTGGCCTGGTCTTTCGATAACAACAATTCCAAAGATTTATGCGCCGATCCCATGCGTCCGGTCGCATTGATCCGCGGTCCTAAAATGAAGCCGACATAATACGGCTTAAACTTTTTCCCGCGAATTTTGGCGATATCGATGAGCGCGGACAAACCAAAATTTTTCGTTTCACTTAAGAGCGGTAAACCGTTCTTAACAAAAATACGGTTCTCGCCGCGCAATGGCACCACGTCGGCAATCGTTCCCATGGCAATCAAATCGAGAAAATCATCCGGGATTGCGCCCAACATCGCTTGCGTCAATTTTCCCACTAAACCGACCGACGCGAGATGTTTAAACGGATAGGAACAATCTTTGCGTTTGGGATCGACAATAGCAAAAGCTTTCGGCAATCCTTCCGGCGAAGGCTCATGGTGATCAAGAATAATCACCTCGATACCCAGCTCGTTTAAAAGTTGGACTTCGCGTATCGCCGTGATGCCGCAATCGACCGCGATCAAAAGTTTAACCCCCGCCTCTTTGGCGACTTGACCAATGGTTTCATTAAGACCATAACCATCCGACATACGGTGTGGAATATGATTGCTGACTTGAATACCTAAACCGGTCAGTAATTTATGCAACAGCGCCGACGAAGTCACACCATCGACGTCATAGTCCCCGAAGACGAGCACTTTTTCATTTTTGCTTTTAGCTTGATTGATCCGGGCGACGACTTTGTCCATGTCCTTTAAAAGAAATGGATCATGCAAATGTTTTAATCCGGCCGCCAAAAATTCGCCGCCTTCTTCTGCGCTGGCGATGCCGCGATTAACCAGAACTTGCGCAACGAGCGGATGTACTTTGAGAGAATCACTGATGAGGACTTGCAGTAAGGGATCAGGATTACGGACGTTCCAAATTTTTTGCGTTAATATCGTAGGCATAGGATTGAATTTTTATATAGATCCCCGATAAAAGCATTCGGCCGATTAGGCTCCCTCGGGAGGGATGACATTGCAAAAGCAATATCACATTTTTTTCGGCGTGGAAACACCTAATAATTTTAAACCATTGGCAATGACAATCCGGGCCCCACAGACTAAGGCCAAACGCTCGACGGAGAGTTCCGGTTTTTCGGCATCAATGACCCGATGGCGGTCATAAAAACGGTGAAAAGCCGCCGCCAACTCCTGCAAATAGTTGACCAACGCAAAAACATCAGCTTGGCGCCAGCACATCAAAAGGATATTGGGGAAATGGCCGATCTTGGTCATCAAATCCATTTCTTCCGGTTCCGAAAGATATTGAAAATGGCTTAACTTCGCATGATACAAGCCGACCGCATTAGCTTTTTCTTCAATGGAATAGGTCCGCGCATGCGCATATTGAATATAGTAAACGGGATTTTCCGGTGTTTCTTTCTTCGCCAATTCCAAATCAAAATCTAAATGCGCATCGACCAAACGCATCATGAAGAAAAACCGCGACGCATCAACGCCGACTTCTTCCATGACTTCCCGCATCGTGATGTATTGGCCGCGTCGAGTCGACATCAAGACTTCTTGACCATCACGGAACAAAGTAGCCAACTGAACGATGAGAACCTGCAACGCTTCTTTTGGTTGTCCTAACGCTTGCACCGCGGCCGTTAAACGGGGAATATAACCGTGATGATCCGGACCCCAAAGATTAAAAACTTTCACAAACCCGCGGCGAAATTTGTCCTGATGATAAACGATGTCCGGCATAAAATAGGTATAGCTGCCATCGCTCTTTTTCACGACGCGGTCCTTATCGTCGCCATACTGGGTCGTTTTAAACCACAAAGCGCCGTCCTGCTCGTAAATATGCCCTTTGCCTTTAAGATCATCCAAAGTCTTCTTGATCTGCTCGTCACCGGCCACCTGACTCTGATGCGACCAAACGTCAAACGTGACGCCGAAATCTCGCAACTCGTCCTTAATGACATCCATCAAATAATCGACCGCAAATTGGCGGATCACCGCCGGGTCTAAAGCGGTCAGCTCGGCCACGGTCTTGATTTTACGTCCGGCCAAAAACGTATCGGCCATGTCATAAATGTATTGTCCCTGATAGCATTCTTCAGGAAATTCCTGCTTTTCCCCGAGACGGTCCATCGCGCGCAAGTGGACCGAGCGGCCTAAAATGTTGATCTGGTTACCTTCATCGTTGACGTAATATTCTTTGGTCGCTTGAAAACCGATGAACTTAAAAATATTGGCCAACGCATCGCCGACGGCCGCTTGCCGCGCGTGGGCCACACTTAACGGGCCGGTCGGATTGGCACTAACAAATTCGATATTGATTTTACGATTTTTCCCAAAATCGCTAGCGCCGTAATTCTCTTTGGCATGCAATGTTTCTTCCAGGATTTGGCAAATCGCTTTATTTGAGATATAAAAATTGATGAAGCCGGGCTTAAAGACCTCAATTTTTTCGATCTTATCGCCGATACCCTCTTCATTCAGAGCTTCTAAAATGGCGTCACGAAAGGAAGCCGCGACTTCTAAAGGCGGGCGTTTAAGCAGTTTGGTGGATTTAAGCGCGATGTTACTGGAGAACTCGCCATGAGATTTATCGGAAGGGACTTCGACATCCACGACCGGCATAGCTGTACCATCAAAAAACCGCATGAGTGATTTTTGGATGACAGTACGTATTTGATTTTGGAGATTTAATAACATAGTTTAAAAGATAAAGGGCTCTCATCATTGTGACAAGGATGAGAGCCCAAAATTTTAATCTTTCAGCTTAGCTTTTGAATTTGACCGGTTTAGCATCCTGCCAGAGATGATCGAGGCCGTAAAATTCCCGGGTCTCTTTTTCGAAAACGTGAATAACCACATCACCCACGTCTACCAAGACCCAAACGCCTTGACGAAAACCTTCTTTACGGCTGATCTTCGATCCTATGGCTTCAAAACCATCTACGACACCTTGTGCAATAGCTTGCGCCTGCCGGGTCGATGTTCCGCTGGCAATGACAAAGAAATCACAGAAATTTACCACTTCCCTCATGTCGAGGATTGTAATCTCTTCTGCTTTAATCTCTGACGCAAACTTAGCGGCTAGTTTTGCTGCTTGCAGTGACGTTTGCGGTGCTTTAATTGTTCGCTTTGCTTCCAAGATCTATTGCCTAAACCTTACTTTTTCTTCAATTTAGCGGCTTGATCCTTGCCCAAAACTCTCCAGCATTCATGAGTTCCTTTGGGGGATTTGGTGACCGCGAAAAAACGACCGCTTTTTTCTCTAACCGTGTATTCTGTGGCATCAAATTTTGATTTGGTCTTCACATCGTAAAAGGACAACTTTTCCATTTGTTTCCTCCATTAACGGTTTACTTAACCTAAAAGTAGGGTAAGTCTAACGAATAAAAACTGCCTTGTCAATTTAAAAATAGAACTTGTCGCGTTTATTTTCTTAGAAACCCAACAATCGGCCCAGCTCCTTCTCCTGTTTATCATTCACTGGTCCCACGACGGCAAAATTATAGTGTTTTTCATCGAAAATCTGCTGTGCCACCCGCTTTAAATCAGTAATTTTGACCTTGTTGACCAAGATCACGATTTCTTCAATGCTGCGGATGCGGTCACGGGTCAGTGTAGATTCGCCAATCCAAAGCATATGGTCCATAGTATCTTCCAATGCTAAAAACGCCTGTCCCAAATAAAAATCTTTAGCGCGTTTGAATTCATCATCAGTCACACCAAAGCGTCTAATCTTCGACAGCTCTTTCATGACCACATCAACGGTATTCACAAGCTTGCCATTATCGACACCCGCGCGGATCATCAGCATTCCGGTATCTTTTAAATACTTCAGCGAGGAGCCGATTGAGTAGGCCAGCCCGCGTTTTTCGCGGACTTCATTAAACAGCCGGCTAGACATATTGCCGCCGAGGATAATGTTTAAAAGGTTCAAAGCGTATTTATCGTCATGATCATTTTCAAGACCAAGCATACCCAACGCCAAATGCATTTGTTCAGTTTCTTTTTTATAGATCTTCGCCCGCGGCTTAACTTGCGTATTGTTCGCTTCGACAAAATTCATTTTAAGACCGGTCGGGACTTTCCTAAGCTTCTTTTGCACAAGCTCGCAAATCTGCTGATGACTGACTTTACCGGCACTTGAAATAACGATATTGCCCGGGACATAGTATTTCTTATGGAAGCCGTTTAAGTCGGAACGACTCATAGCGGAAACCGTCTCGGCGCTGCCGGCCAAGCTCTTTCCTAAGGGATGGTTTGGCCACATCAATTCATCAAGAAGTTCATAGACATAATATTGCGGAAGGTCTTTGTACATCTTGATTTCTTCAACAATGACGGTGCTCTCTTTGGCGACATCCTTGGCATTGATCGAAGGAAGAAAAACAATATCACTCAAGACATCAAAAATGCGCTTCAAATGCTGTGCGGGAAACTTGGCATAATAGCAGGTCTGTTCTTCCGAGGTGAAAGCATTGACCGAGCCGCCCACGCCTTCGATCAATTCCTTGACCTGATCGCATGAGTACTTCGCGCTTCCTTTGAAAGCCATGTGTTCAAGAAAATGGGCCGCGCCCTTGATGCGATCGACTTCATAACGTCCGCCGGCTGCAACCCACAGGCCCAAGGCGACACTTTCGCGTTCTTTCATATCGTGACTGACGACCCGTAAGCCGTTTTCAAATTTTGTTTTTTGATACATATATCTCCTATTAGTTTAAGATCATTTGGGGTATCCCAACTGATCTCAAATCATTAATTTTTTCACAAATTGCGCAACTTGATCAACCATGTCCGGCTGACCATGACGATTTTGGATCTCTTTAACGATCGCGCTGCCGACAATGACGCCGTCGGCAACGGCAGAAACGTCCTTGACCTGCTCGGCAGTGGAAATACCAAAGCCGACACAAATCGGTTTCTTAGTCGCGCGTTTTAATTTCTTAATCCGTTCGATTAAGTCAACTGGTAAAGCGCTCCGTGCCCCGGTCACACCGGTCAAAGACACATAATAAATAAATCCGGTGGAGGCATTCGCAATTCGCGGGATGCGATGAGATGAAGTCGTAGGAGACAAAAAGAAAATGGTGGAAAGATCCGCTTTACGCGCCAAAGCAATTAAGGTCTTGGCTTCTTCCGGCGGCAGATCTGGAATAATAACTCCGTCGATACCGGCGGCTTTAGCTTCTTTGACAAACTTCGCTTCTCCGTAATGAAAAACCGGATTAAAGGACGTCATCAAGGCAATTGGGACTTGCGACAATTTACGGACCTGACTAACCATTTGCAAAATTTTGCCGACATTCACTTCATTTTTCAAAGCCCGCTCAAAAGAGGCCTGGATTGTCGGGCCGTCCGCTAATGGATCAGAAAACGGGATTCCCAATTCAACAATATCCACGCCAGCCTTTTCCAATGCAATCACCAAATCCGCCGTGGTCTTAAGGTCGGGATCACCGGCAGTGATAAAAGCAATAAAGGACTTTTTCTTTTGCAGTTTTAGATCTTTAAATTTTTGATCGATACGATTCATATTGTCATTCCCGCGCAAGCGAGAATCCATAGTTTTTAAATGGCTGCCCGATGAAAAATCGCGGGTATGACCGCCGCTACGCGGTCATATTAAGTCCTTCATCGTGTTGACATCTTTGTCGCCGCGACCTGAGAGACAAACAATGACCGTCGTCTTCCCCTTCACCCTGGCATCGAGCTTATTTAAATATCCAAATGCATGCGCCGTTTCTAAGGCGGGGATAATTCCTTCACTTTCGGAAAGAAGTTTTAATCCCGCGATCGCTTCCTTGTCGGTTACGCCCACATATTCGGCGCGGCCGATTTTCTGGTAATACGCGTGCTCAGGACCAATCCCCGGGTAATCCAAACCTGCCGCGATCGAATGGGCTATCTTGATCTGTCCGTCGGGAGTTTGCAACAATTTACTTTTGCTCCCGTGCAAAACTCCGGTTTCGCCCGCACAATTCGCAGCGGAATGTTGTCCACTTGATAATCCATGACCTGCCGCTTCAACACCGATAATTTTCACTTTTTTATCATTAAAAAAAGCATGGAACAAGCCCATCGCATTACTGCCGCCACCTACGCAAGCGACGATATAATTCGGGAGTTTCTTTTCTTTGAGCAAAAATTGCTTGCGTGCTTCGATGCCGATAATCGACTGGAACTCGCGAACCATTAAAGGATACGGATGCGGTCCGGCCACCGAGCCGATGATATAAAAAGTATCGTTGACATTAGTAACCCAATCGCGGATCGCTTCATTCATCGCGTCCTTAAGTGTTTTCGAACCGCTTGTCACGGGAATAACTTTTGCCCCCATAAGTTTCATGCGAAATACATTGAGTGATTGGCGATGAATATCTTCTTCACCCATGTAAATTTCGCATTTCAAACCGAATAAGGCTGCTGCTGTGGCTGCGGCAACACCATGTTGACCAGCGCCGGTCTCAGCGATGATGCGGGTTTTCCCCATCTGTTTGGCTAAAATAATTTGTCCGAGAGTGTTGTTGATCTTGTGCGCGCCGGTGTGCAAAAGATCTTCACGTTTCAAATAAATTTTGAGATGTTTGAAATGCGAAGAAAGACGCTTGGCCAAATATAGATTCGTCGGGCGGCCGGCATATTCTTTTAAATAATGGGCAAACTCTTTTTTAAACTTTTTGTCACGACGCGCCTTGAAAAAAACATTTTCCAATTCTTCAAGCGCCGCCATCAAAGTTTCGGGCACATATTTCCCGCCGAACTCGCCGAAATGACCTGATTTATCTGGCATGCTCATAGGATTACCTTAAGGAAGCGAATGTACTTTTGGTCTCATAACTTTTCATCGTCATCGTGGTACTGCCCACGCCGACAGCGCCATCGATACGAAGCGGGATCTTTTGCTTACCGGTATCAAACCATAATTTATATTTCGCCGGATCGCTTTGCACCAGGACCGCGTCATACTTTTTACCGGCCACGGACAGCTTGGTTTTTTGTTTCAATTTTAATTTAAGGTCCAACGTCGGCAAATTAATGGCCAAACTCTCACCCGGCTTGGGATCGGCGTCACGGCGGTAACGGTAAATGAAGCAATAAATATTATCAATCTGTCCTTTTTTCTCAATAACTTGTTCCGTTGTTTCGCCTTTAACCGTTTTGACAATTCTTACCTTGCCGGCTTCGGATTCGTAATACTCGGTGATCTTTTCTTTTTTTCCGAAAATATTCAAATCGCGCTCGACGATCTTAGGCATCAGCGTGACGGGATCGGCATAAATCTTTTCAAAATCTAGAAAATTCATCCCGTCGGCCTTAAAGACAATCAGCACATATTCTTTTTCATCTTTCGAAGCCGGTCCCTCGTAGCTTAAGATCGCTTCACCCGCTTTAACGCCCATCTGTTTAATGGAGTACGTGATTTTCTCACCGATAAAATCGTTGAGATCGTTTTGCGCTTGGGCGCTGGCACAGAATAAACTCATAAAAAAGACAAAGAGATTTAATTTTTTCATAGGGGTCTAAACCTTATCAAAATCCTTAATAAAGCACTCCATTAATTTCGCACCTTTAATCAATGTGCTCACGCGCGCAAATTCATCAGTGGTATGCGCAGTCCCTTTGTTTCCATAGCCGGTCGCGAATGCCGGAATGCCGTGTTTCTTGAAAAAGGTGATGACCGTGGCCCCTTCGCTTCCTTTGACCTCGGCGTGGATCTTCATCTTTTGGGCGGTCGCAACATATGTTCGCACGAACGGATGATTCGGCGCAATTTCATACGGTTGTTGCAAATCGTCGATGACGACTTTAAACTTGGGCGTCACACTTTTGACGATGGACTTAATCTGCGCTAAGACTTCCGCCGATTTCATTCCGGGCAAATAGCGGGTATCGAGTGAGAATTCGCAAAAATCCGCGACCATGTTCACTTTGTCGCCGCCGCGGATCGTCCCAATGTTCATCGTCGGTTCGCGCAAGAAAGCATGCTTTTTAAATTTGAACTTGTGGGCCTTCAGACGCTTGATGATTTCACTGGCCTGCTCGATGGCATTGATCCCGCGCCAATTATATGCACCGTGCGCTTTTTTACCGAAAATCTGAATACGGGTATGCAGCAAACCTTTTTGCGCGATAATCGTATAGAACTCATCAGAGTCAACGATCAAACCGTAACCCGGCTGCAAAATTTTCTTTTCCAAAAGCGGGATGATCCCGGCCCTGCTTCCGGTTTCCTCGTCAACCGTCGCCGCCATAATCACATCATTATTCAAAACCACTTTATCTTCGACTAGACTGCGCATGACTTCCATGCAGCAAGCTAAATTTCCTTTGTCATCGCTAGCACCACGGCCGTAAATTTTGCCGCCCTTGATTTCTCCGCCGAGCGGATCAAACTTCCAGCCGCCGCCGATTGGAACAGTATCAAAATGCGGAGTCAGCAACATCGACTTCTTCGCAGCATTCGGGCCTTTTCCTTTTAATGTCGCCACGATGTTCGGGCGGTTTTTTTCAAATGTATAGAGTTTGACGTCAATCCCGAGCGAACGCATGTCAGCTTCGATGAATTTCGAAAGCGCCAATTCGTTACCCGGCGGATTCTCAGAATTATAACTGATGACTTTTTGCGTCAATTTAATCAAGCGTTGATCATTAATCATTTAAAGAAATCCTCGGCTTTTTTAGCGCCCAAAATGCGGCTGTAATCTTCAAAATCAATAATAGTCAAATCGTGGCGGGTTGCGTTAATAATGATAATTTTGGGCATGTGGTGCGAAACATTGCGGAATGCGATATAGCGGAAATCGGTACGGCAGTTTGGGCAAGATACGGTTTCCAATTTGACGTCCATGTTTTGGCAATGTCCGCATTGACCGGACAAATCGCCGTAGACCAGGATGTGCTCCTTGACCTTGCTGACATCAAACGGTTTATAAACGCGCAATAGTTTTTCCGAAAGAGACATGGGGGGTATTATAACACAGGGTAGAAATTTGGAAGGAAATTTACGGGAGAAATAAAAAAACCCTTAGTCATTTAAGGGTTTAGTAAGGCCCGCCCGCTGATTCACGAATGAAATGAGTCCTTTAGGACTTCGTTAATCAATGCGCTTGGAACTTTCTTTTAATAAAAAAAATAAGCCGATAAAGCCGGCAACCACTCTGCAACGCCGGTCCCTATCTTCGGCAACTCAGCCACCATATTGTCCCTTCACCTTCACCGTGTCTATACACTGCCCACAGTTAGGGGGCCTTCCTGGTTTGAAGACAATTTAGGTCTGTAGCTTTGCCACGCCGCACAGACGAGCCGGCGACGCGATCCCTTGCGGAATGTCCCCGCCTTTCGGCAGGTTTGCCTTTATCGGCTTAACTCAACCATACCATATGCTGCATAAGACGACAAGGGCAAGTAAATCTATACACTGCAACAACTTATCGCGATAATGGAATAATCAATTGATTTAAGAAGTCTTCCAGCAAACGCGGATTTTTTTTACCCTGGGACTCTTCAACACCGCTCGAGACATCCACAGCATACGGATTAACTTCTTGAATGGCCGCGCGGACATTTTGCACATTGAGCCCGCCAGAAAGAATAATCGGCACATTAAAATCCTTAACATCTTTGATGAGCTTCCAATTGAAAGTTTGGCCAGTCCCGCCTTTTTCTTGTTCACTGTGCGCATCAAAAAGAAACGCGCTGACAATGGACTTATAGGGACGGACGAGCTCGACACTAAAATCTTCCTTGACGCGAAAAGCTTTAATGATTTTGTAATTCGAAAAGCGCTTGCAAAAATCCGGCGTTTCATCACCATGAAATTGCAAGACACGCAAATTACAAAACTCCGCTATTTCTTTGACCGCGCCTTGCTTCTGGTCCACAAACACACCCACCGGAGTAACAAACGGCGGTAAGGCATCAATGATCTTCTTTGCCTTGTAAGGTCCGACGAAGCGTTTGCTTTTTTTGTGAAAAATAAAACCCACCGCCCAAGCGCCATATTTCGCCGCATCTAAAGCATCTTTGGTTTCTGTTATCCCACAAATTTTTGCACGATTCATGATTTTTTAACCCTCTTTCGTATCTTCTGCTTCATTATAAAAAAATCATCTTTTGGGCCATCATGGACCAAAGGATATTTCGTTAGTAACCCATAATTTCAATAACTTTCGCACCCGCATCACTCGCACGCAAAAATGTTTCTCCGATTAAAACCGCATTGACGCCCAAAGATTGCAATTTTTTGACTTCCGCATTCGTTTTGATCCCGCTTTCAGCAACGATAACTTTTCCGGCGGGGATATGTGGAATCAGTTGTTCACTGACGGCCAAATCAACTTCCAATGTTGCCAGATTACGATGATTGATACCGATAATATCAGCGCCAGACTTTAAAGCCCGATGGAGTTCCTTTTCGTCATGGACTTCGACAAGCGAATCCATATCCAAGTCGGCCGCGGTCTGCATCAAATCACGCAACTGCGCGTCATCCAAAATAGCCACAATTAAGAGAACCGCGCTAGATCCCTGGCAAAATGTTTCAAAAATCTGATGTTCGTGAATAATAAAATCTTTGGTCAAAACCGGCAGCTTGACCTCTTCGCTGGCACGACGGACAAAAGGCGGCTTCCCTTGAAAAAACTTATCTTCCGTCAAAACCGACAGCGCCGAAGCTCCGGCGGCATTATAAATTCTGGCCAATGACTCAACATCAAATGGATTACGAATGATCCCAGCCGACGGCGAAGCTTTTTTGATTTCCGCAATCAGGTTGATCTCATCGGGCTTACTGATGGCTTTCTTAAAAAGTCCGTAACGATTAAAATGCGGCGCCGTCTTCACATTCTTCTTAAGCGCAGCATAATAACCGCTTTTCTGCTCAAGAAGAACTTTTTTATAATCAACGATCTCTTTTAAAAAGTTACGAACCATACGCCTCTGTCATTGCGAGCGCTCTTTGCAAAGCAATCTCATGCAGATTACTTCGTTCGTACGGTCCTCGCAATGACCGTAAATTTTATTTATTTGTGAAATCTTTCAACTCTTCTAATTTCTTCCAGGCGCTTCCACTATCGAGCGAATGCTCGGCCAATTCGATTCCTTCAAAAATGGCTCGGACTTTTTCCGCGCAGTACAAAGCACAGGCGGCGTTAAGAATTACAATATCTCTCTTCGGTCCTCTTGCGCCTTTGAGAATATCCAAAACGATCGCGGTGTTCTGGGCTAAATCTCCGCCTTTTAAATCTTCGTCGCTAGCCAAAGGAAACCCAGACTCAGCCGGATCCAAAGTGTAACTTTCAATATCGCGGCCATTATATTGACTGATAAAGGTTGGTCCGGTCGTTGTGACTTCATCTAATCCGTCGCTGCCATGAACGACCAACGCGCGGCGTAATCCTAAATTTTTCAATACATTCGCCAGCGGCTCGACGTAATCGCGATTGTAAACTCCCATCATCTGATGCGTGGCCCGCGCGGGATTGAGCAGCGGACCGAGGATATTAAAGATCGTTTCGACGCCTAAACTTTTACGGATTGGGGCAACATTTTTCATCGCCGGATGCAACTTTTGCGCGAACAAAAAGGCCATACCGATTTTATCTAGACATTCGCCCAAATGTTGTTGCTCGACATTCAAATTCACCCCGAGCGCTTCCAAGACATCCGCGCTGCCGCATTTGCTCGAAACCGAACGGTTTCCATGTTTGGCCAAAACCACACCGGCGCCAGCGACGACAAATGCGGCGACGGTCGAGATATTGAAGGTGCCCTTTTTGTCCCCGCCTGTTCCGCACGTATCGAGAATGACCTGATGCTTGGTCTTCACTTGCAAAGAGAACTGCCGCAAAATCTTGGCCGCACCGGTAATCTCATCAATCGTCGGCCGTTTGGCGTTAAGCGCCAGCAAAAACTCACCCACGGCATCCTGGGCCGCTTCCCCACTTATGATCAGACGCATGACGGACTGGATTTCGCTCTCGCTCAAATCCTTGCGATCTCGTAATTTTTGTATATAGTTTTCCATAAAATTAAGAAATATTTAAGAAGTTCTTAAGAAGGGCCATTCCCGACGTAGTCAGAATGGATTCAGGATGGAATTGCACGCCCCATAACGGAAAGGTCTTGTGACGCACGCCCATAATCTCCCTATCTTTGTCTTTAGTCCAGGCCGTGACTTCGAGGCATTCCGGTAAAGATCTCGGATCGATGACGAGGGAATGGTAGCGTGTGGCTTCAAAAGGATTATCTAAACTTTTAAAAACATTGGAATTTTTGTGTTCGATCAGCGAAGTTTTGCCGTGCATCAAATGTTTGGCGCCGATAATTTTACCACCATAGGCATAACCGATAGCCTGATGACCAAGGCAAACACCTAAAATCGGCACTTTGCCGCTGAAATTTTTGATCACATCGACGGTGACACCGGCGTCTTCCGGACGACCCGGGCCCGGAGAAATCACAATGCGTGACGGCTTCATCTTCTTGATCTTCTCGACGGTCAATGCGTCATTGCGGAAAATTTTCATGTCCGCTTTCAGCTCGCCAAAGTACTGGACTAAGTTGTAAGTAAATGAGTCGTAGTTGTCGATAATGAGTAACATACATTTGTCATCTCCGAATGTTTTTATCGGAGATCTCCTTAAAATGGATTCACGCTAAAGGCATGCGGGAATGACATTGATTGAGGACTTACTCTTTCTCTCTATAAATCACAGCGCCCAATTTTTTAAGTTTCTCGTCGATGTTTTCATAACCGCGTTCTAAGTGATAAATGCGGTGGATTTCGGTCTTGCCTTTCGCGACCAATCCGGCCAAAACCAAAGCGGCGGAGGCGCGAAGATCGGAGGCCATGACCGGCGCGCCGAAAAGGTTTTTTACCCCTTCGACAATGGCGGCCCCGTTATCCCGGCGGATGTTTGCGCCCATACGGTTTAACTCCGCGATGTGCATAAAACGGTCCGGAAAAACCTTATCGGTAATAATGCTAATCCCCGGCGTGATCGCCATGAGCGCCATAAATTGCGCTTGCAAATCTGTCGGGAAACCCGGATAAGGATACGTTGTGACACTCACCGGCTTGAGTTTCTTCGGTCCGGTCACCGTCAATGAATCTTTGCCCTTCTTAAATTTAACGCCGCATTGTTCCAGACGATCCATCAAAACCAAAAGCTGCGAATAGTTGACATGTTTTAAAGTAAGTGTGCTGGCTGTCGCTGCTGCTAAAAGAACAAACGTTCCGGCCTCGATGCGATCCGGTCCGATTAAGTATTCGGCACCATGCAGTTTCTTGACGCCGTGAATGACCAGACGCGGCGTGCCTTTGCCGTCAATCTTGGCACCCATCTTGATCAAAAATTCAGTGAGTTCTTCGACTTCCGGTTCGCAAGCGGCACTTTCGATAATCGTATCGCCGTTGGCCAAGGTCGCGGCCATCATGACATTGTCGGTCGCCAAAACCGATGGCCCGAACATACCGCCGAGATAAATCAAATCGCCTTTGAGCTGTTTGGCTTTGGCGATAACATAACCGCCTTCAACTTCAATGCCTGCGCCGAGCGCTTGAAAACCCTTAATGTGTAAATCGACCGGGCGGATCCCGATAACGCAGCCGCCGGGAAGGGAAACTTTCGCGGTACGGAACTTTGCCAATAACGGACCCATGACGCAAAAGGACCCGCGCATCGTAGACACCAATTTATAGTCTGCAGAAGAACTGTTCGCCGCGCCGCTGATAATCGCCGTGTTGTTATTGTAATCGACGGTTTTACCTAACGAGCGGAGCAACTTGATCATCGTAAGGGTATCACGCAATTTTGGAATATTACGGATCACGCATTTTTCGTCCGTAAGAAGTGTTGCCGCGAGGATCGGCAAAGTGGAATTTTTGGAACCGCTGATCTTAACTTCGCCTTTAAGCTTCTTCCCACCTTCGATGACCAATTTGTCCATGAGCGATTGTCCTTATGTTGGTCATTGCGAGCCCGAAGGGCAAAGCAATCTAGATTGCTTCGTCACTTCGTTCCTCGCAATGACAAACCGCGAAAAAACGAGGTGTACCGCGGTAATCATTATGAAAACAATAATTAGTATATCCGTTTTGGTTCAATAAATCCGTGATTGATTCTTTTTGTCCTTCACCTATTTCGCAGGCCAAATACCCGTTCGGTTTTAAAAATCGTTTTGCTCCAGCGAGTAGGACGCGATAAAACTTTAATCCGTCTTCCCCGCCGTCTAACGCCAATTTCGGTTCTTGTTTCACATCGGCCGGCAAATTCGCCATGTCGGCGGTCGCGATATACGGTGGATTGGAAACAATTATATCAAAATGATGGTCGAGCTCACGATAATTCTCGATAAATTCAAAGAAATCAACCTGCACAAAATCAATCCGCGGTGCGACGTCGTTAAGTCTGGCATTCCCACGTGCGACAGACAAAGCACCGTCCGATACATCGAGACTGAAAACATGCGCATTGGGTAAAGCTTTTGCCAGTGCGATCGGAATATTTCCACTACCGGTACCGATATCGAGAATCTTCGCTCCGGCAGCAATATGCTGCTGAGCGAATTGGACAATATTTTCAACGAGTAATTCTGTTTCCGGGCGCGGGATCAATACACGAGGATCGACTTTAATTTTTAACCCCATGAATTCCGTATAACCTAAAATATATTGCAACGGCTCATTGGCGACCCGCCGCGCTTCCATACCTTGCAATTTGGCCTGCTGTTCTTGCGACAATTGGAGCGGTTCGGCGTAAAGCTTAGTACGGTCACAGTCCAGAATTGACGTCAACATCAACTCTTTTTCCGTCATTTCTGTTGTTCCTCGACGATCTTTTCTTCTTCGCGAATCAAAGCATTGATCAGGTCTTCCATATCGCCATCGAGGACAGCCGTCAGTTGATGCGTTGTAAATCCGATACGGTGGTCAGTAATACGGTGGTCGGAAAAATTATAGGTGCGGATTTTTTCACTGCGGTCCCCGGTCCCAATTTGCGACTTGCGGTCTTTGCTGGTTTTTTCAAAATGCTCTTGCTCAATTTTGTCTTTGATGCGGGCGCGCAGAACACGCATGGCTTTGGCCCTATTTTTTAATTGCGAACGCTCGTCCTGACAAACGACCACAATCCCCGTAGGGTGATGGGTAAACCGTACGGCGGAATCGGTCGTATTAACGCTTTGACCACCGGGGCCGGAGGAACGATAAACGTCGATTTTTAAATCTTTGGGATCGATTTTAATCTCGACATCATCCTCCGGTTCTTCCAAAACGGCCACCGTCGCCGCCGAGGTGTGAATACGGCCCGACGCTTCGGTCGCGGGAACACGTTGAACGCGATGAACACCGCTTTCCCATTTCAGATGACGAGCCGCGCCTTTTCCGGAAACGCTTAAAACAACTTCTTTGAAACCGCCGGCGTCGGACTCGTGACTGCTCATGACCTCGCCGTTCCACCCTTGCCGTTCGGCATAGCGAGCATACATGCGATAAAGATCCGAGGCGAAAAGCGAAGCTTCCTGACCGCCGGTCCCGGCACGGATTTCAATAATGACTCCCGTGTCTTTATCGACGAGCTTTGGATTAGCCACTTCATCCAAATTATTGAATGCGGCTTCTTTTCTTTTCTCTAGATCAACGAGTTCGGCACGGATCAATTCTTCAAACTCCCGGTCATGCTTTTCTTCCAGGAGTTTTCTTGACTCAGCGATTTGCTTGACAACCGCATCATAAGCGCCCAAAGCTTCCATAAGCGTACCTAAGCCCGAGAATTCTTTGGCAAACTTCTGATATTGCGGTTGGTCTGCAACAACGGCCGGATCACCGAGGAGCCCTTCCAGTTCGCGATAGCGATCTCTGGTTTTATGGAGCTTCTCGAGATTGATCATTTTTTGCCTTTTTTATATCTCTGTTCAAAGCGTTCGATACGACCAGCAGAATCGACGAACTTCTTTTCTCCGGTGAAAAAAGGATGGCACTTGGAACAAATTTCCACACGGATGTTCCGTTTGACGGAACGGGTGTGAATCACTTCGCCGCAGGCGCAAGTGATCGTCGTGACTTCGTAAGACGGATGGATTTCAGCTTTCATGTTTCTACTCACTTTCTGTTTGTTTTTATTTATTCATATTATCGAGGAATTCTTTATTGCTCTTATACTTCCCTAAACGGTCGATCAAAAGTTCCATCGCTTCGGCAGTGTTTAGGTCATTGATCGCTTTACGCAATAACCAGATCCGTTGCAATTCTTCTTCTTTCATCAAAAGCTCTTCGTGACGAGTGTTCGAGCGTTTGATGTCGATGGCCGGGTAAATACGACGTTGGAACAAATTACGGTCCAACTGAAGTTCCATGTTTCCGGTACCCTTAAATTCTTCAAAGATAACTTCGTCCATACGGCTTCCCGTATCGACGAGGGCGGTCGCGATGATCGTTAAACTTCCGCCTTCTTCCACGGCACGGGCGGCTCCGTAAAAACGTTTCGGCTTGTGCAAGGCGTTGGAGTCGACACCACCAGAAAGGATCTTTCCGCTGTGCGGGACAACTGTGTTATAAGCACGGGCCAAACGGGTAATCGAATCGAGCAGAATAACAACGTCGCGCTTGTGTTCGACCAGGCGCTTGGCCTTTTCCAAAACGATTTCCGCGATCTGCACGTGACGTTCGGCCGGTTCGTCGAAGGTCGAAGCAATGACTTCGCCCTTAACCCCGCGCTGCATGTCCGTAACTTCTTCTGGGCGCTCATCTATTAAAAGGACGATCAGGACGATATCCGGATTGTTCAATGTAATAGAATTTGCTATTTTTTGCAAGAGTGTCGTTTTACCGCTGTATGGCGGGGCCACAATCAAAGCGCGCTGTCCTTTTCCTAACGGTGTGAACAAATCCATAACGCGGGTGGAGATTTCGGTGCCGATTGTTTCCAATTTGATCCGATCTTTGGGGTAAAGCGGGGTCAAATTGTCGAAAAAGATCTTGTCCTTGCTCTTTTCCGGGTCTTCATAGTTGACTGCTTCCACTTTGAGGAGCGCGAAGTACTTTTCGCCTTCTTTGGGCGGACGGATATGACCGCTGACATTGTCCCCGGTCTTTAAATCAAAGCGGCGGATCTGCGACGGAGAAATATAAATATCATCCGGACACGGAAGATAATTGTAATTAGCACTGCGTAAAAAGCCGAAACCTTCCTGAAGAATTTCGAGAGTCCCTTCCCCGAACATCAAACCTTCTTTTTCCGCTTGTTTTTGGAGGGTTTTGAAGATCAAATCCTGTTTTTTCAAACCGCTGGGGTTTTCGACACCCGTTTCACGGGCCAATTTGATCAAATCGGACATCTTCATGTCTTTGAGCTTGGTGATGTCGATCTGGGTACCACCTTGCGGGATAACGACGTCTTCACTGTCGCCGTTCTTTTCATTATTAGCCGGGACGTTTTTGGCCATCTGTTTAACCGGTTCAAGTCCCTCGTCGTTATTTTTTTCTTTTGTTGATCTTGGCATGTTGTCTTTCCTTATGTTGTTGAGTGTGGTTTTAATATCTTCGCTTTAGCATTTCTAAAATCTCTTTAACCTGCTGGTGTGTCTTTACAATGGTCCCTCCGTTATTAACAATAATGTCAGCCCGCCGGGCCTTTTCCGCCATCGAGAGCTGGGCGCGCATACGACGCAGCGCTTGCGAACGCTCGATCTTCTTCTGCTGGGCAATTCTTTTTAACTGTACGGCCCGTGAGGCTTTGACCGCAATCGTGAAATCCGTCAAGGTATTCATTTTGGATTCAAACAAAAGCGGAACATCTAAAACAACGACTTTCTTGCCGCTTTTTTTGAACATTCCAATCTGATGACGGGTTTCTTTTATGACAAAAGGGTGAATGATCCCTTCGAGTTTTTTTAACTTCGTAGCGTTCGAAAAAACGACACTGGCTAACAACTGGCGGTCGATCTCGCCTTTTTTTAAAATGTCATTTCCAAATGTACCAACGACCTTTTTAAAACACGCGCCGTTAGAACGTAAAGCCCGGTGCGCTAAAAGATCGGCGTTAATCACGCCAGCTCCCAATTCGGCCAGCATCGCGGCGACGGTCGATTTACCGGTCGCTAACTGACCAGTGACACCGACGACAATGATCTTTTTCTTTTTCAAATTTTTAGACATTGATGATAAAGTCCGACGTATTGACGTGCGGAATCTTCCCAGGAGAAATTAGCTTTAAACGCTTGCGCGACGATGTTGATAAAAGCTTGTTTATCACGAAAACATTCAACGGCCTTTTTAACACTTGCACAAAATGCCGCCGGCGTGTATTCGATAAAAACAAATCCGTTACCGCCCTGATCATGTGGAACGATCGTGTCGGCCAAGCCACCGACGCGATACACAACTGGAACTGTTCCGTAGCGCAAACTGATCATCTGGCTTAACCCGCACGGTTCATAAATCGACGGCATCAAAAAAAAGTCGGAGCCGGCATATACTTCATGGGCAAATTCCTCGTCAAAGGCAAGCTTGATGCCGATCTTGTCGGGATATTGCTTGACCCACGATTTAAGCATCTGATGATATTTCTCTTCGCCGACACCAAGAAAAACAAGCTGAACATCAAGCTTCATCAAATCATGGATCGAGTTATTTAAAAGATCAATTCCCTTTTGGTGCGACAAACGACTGACAAAAGAAAAAACCGGGGTTTCCGGGCGGACCGGCATATTATATTTCTTCTGCAGTGACTCTTTATCTTTGGCCTTCGGTTTAGGGTCTTCCGGCGAATACGTGAAAGGAATATTAAGGTCACGGCGCGGGTCCCAGGTGTTGTAATCGAGTCCATTCAAAATGCCGATGACGCTTTCACCGCGGGAATGCAAAACGCCTTCCAATCCGGCGCCGAATTCCGTAGTCTGGATTTCCCGGGCATATTGCGGGCTGACGGTCGCGACCACGTCGCTGTACATAATCCCTGCCTTCAACAAATTAGCTTTACCGTAAAATTCAAAAGCTTTTTGAAAAACCTCGTCGCCAAACGTTAACTTTTTGTAATCTTCCGCCGAGAAAATGCCCTGATAGGCCAGATTATGCAAGGACAAAATACTGCGGATTTTTTTATAACAAACTTCGTCGCTGCATTTTTCTTTCAAATAAACCGGAATCAATGCGGTTTGCCAGTCATGACAATGAACAATATCAATATTGAGTTTTAATTCCTTAAAGAGCTCAATCGTCCGGCGACAATAAAAATCAAAACGTTCCAAGTTGTCGGGGTAGTCACCGTTAGCATCGCCATAAAGTCCCCCCTCGGGACGGCCAAAATACTTTTCGCTTTCGATCAAATATACCGTGATGTTTTTACCGATCGTGGTTTGGGAAACATCGTCGAGGATTTGCGTAAATCCATACTTGCCGCGGTCGATCGATTCGTATCCGGGAAGGACGATGACACTGCCCTGCCCCAATTTTTCCAAAGCGAGCGGTAATGTGCCGCAAACATCGGCCATGCCGCCGGTCTTGGCGAAAGGAACAACTTCTGATGAACAGAAAGCGATCTTCATAGGACAATATGTGTGCTCTAGGAGGGGGATATCCCCCTCCCAGAGCACCGCAAATTCAGTTTAAAATTTTCTCTGTCTCTAACCAATTCTTTCCCTTTTTCAAACTGACCACAATCGGGACACTGAGCGGCATGGTGTTTTCCATACGTTCCCTTATCATCGCGGTCAATCTCTTCTCTTCCGAAAGCACCGCGTCAAAAACTAACTCGTCATGAACGGTAATAATCATGCGTGACGCAAATTTTCCTTTTTCCAACTCAGCCGCAATCTCGATCATCGCCAGTTTAATCATATCGGCGGCCGAACCCTGCACCGGCGTATTGATCGCTTGCCGTTCCGCAAATTGCCGCAGGCCGATATTCGGGCTGTTGATATCCGGAATGTAGCGGCGACGATTGAGGATCGTCGTCACATATCCAAGTTTTTTGCATTTGACGATCTCGTTATCCATAAATTTTTTCACGTCAGGATAACGAATAAAATACCGGTCAATAAAATCCTGTGCTTCCTTGTTGCTGATGCCAAGATCTTTGGCCAATCCAAAAGCGCTCATCCCGTATATGATCCCAAAATTGACTCGCTTGGCCCGATTGCGCATCTCGGCGTCAACTTCACTTTCCTTCACGTCCAAAACCTGTGCCGCGGTGTACGCATGAATATCTTCGTTATTGGCGAAAGCCTTTTTCAAATTCTCATCACCGGATAGATGCGCCAAAATTCGCAACTCAATTTGCGAATAATCCGCAGAAATAATCACCCGGTCTTTGGCCGACGTTACTGACGGAATAAACGCGCCGCGGATCTGGCGCCCCAAGTCGGTACGGATCGGGATATTTTGCAAATTCGGATTGCTCGAGCTCAACCGTCCGGTTTCAGCTACCGCCTGATTAAATGACGCATGCACCTTTCCGGTCGCCGGATTGACTAACTTCGGTAAAGCATCGATATAAGTCGATCGTAGCTTTGACAACTGGCGATACTCTAATAATTTTGCCGGAAGCTCATGCCCTTGGGCAAGCTTAAGCAAAACGCCTTCGTCCGTAGAAAAACCTGTCTTGGTCTTTTTGACCGCCGGCAACTTAAGCTTTTCAAAAAGGATGTGGCTTAATTGCTTAGGCGAATTGAGATTGAATTCCTCGCCGGCCAAAGCATAAAGGTCTTTTGTCAAAGCATCAATGCGCTTGGACGTTTCGCTCGACAAACGGCTGAGCAATTTCTCGTCGATGCTCACACCTTCCTGTTCCATCTTTGAAAGAACAAATGCGAGCGGGACTTCCAACTCATCAAACAATTTAACCAGATCGCGTTTTTTTAATTCTTCCGCCATTAAAGGATAAAGTTCAGCCGTGATCATGACGTTCAGCGCGGGTTCCGGCTCAGGATCTTGCGGAACGTTTTTCTTCAAATATTCCCAAGCTAAACCGGTCAAATCGTAATTCCCACGTGACGGTGACGCTAAATATCCGGCGAGCATAACATCAAAAACCTGGCCTTTAAAAACTGTTTCCGGAGCTAAACGCTTGAGCTGTTCTTTAATGTCATCGGTGACTTTGACCACTTCGCTATTCTGCCAAAGTTCCGCGAGCCAGTCTTGATTGTCGGTCAGAATTTCATAAACTTTACCACTCTTCCCGCTTAAGAAAATCTTGCGCGGCGGAGCAATTTCGCCCGGAACCGACAGCGCTTCGCAATAAAAAGAAAAATATTTGTCTTTCGCTGCCACCTTAGACCATGACGCCCATTCGGCCTCGTCGGTAATGCGCTTGACGGCCACTTTCTCCACCACTTCCGTCGATGTCAAATCTAAATCAGCGGCAAACTTACGAAACTCCATTTCGGTAAAAATATCACGTAAGCGGCTTTCTTGCGGGCTTACAACGCGCATTTTTTCCAATTCAAATTCGACCGGCGCTTTATCTTCCAACAGTGCGAGACTATAGCTCAAATACGCCATGTCTTTCTGCGCGGAAATCGCCTGCCGGACCCGTTCGGGTTTGAGTTCATCGGCGTGATTTAAAATTTCTTTCAAAGAACCGTACTGTGCTAATAAATTTTTGGCGGACACTTCACCGATTCCTTTGACGCCGGGAATATTGTCGACCTGATCGCCGGCCAGGGCCAAATAATCGGGAATGAGCCGCGGATTAAAACCCAAAACCTGTTGGGCTTGCGCCATGCCCATAATTCCGTCCTGCCGCGAACTCAAAATTTTGACCCGGTCATTGACGAGCTGAAACATGTCTTTATCGTCACTGACGATAACAATCTCCAGATCGTCGTCTTTAAACCGTCTTGCCACTGTGGCGATGATATCGTCGGCTTCATAGCCTTCCATCTCAATGACGGGCAAATTGTAAGCAGCGACAATATCTTTAATAATCGGAATCTGGCTGATCAAATCGTCGGGCATCGCCGGCCGCTGGATCTTGTACTCGGCGTACTTTTCCTGACGGAGCGTCTTGCCCTTCATATCAAAACAAACCGCCAAATACTGCGGCTGATATTCCCGTAAAATCTTTTTGAGAGCGGCGACAAAGCCGTAAACCGCATTAGTGGCCTGTCCTTTGGTATTGCGGAGTTCTTTAATCGCAAAAAAGGAGCGGTAACATATGGCGTGCGCATCGATCAAAAAGAGTCGTGAAACAGACATTCAAAGGCCTTAAAGGGGGAAATTGAGATTACTATCGAAATTAATTATTTTGAACAGATTCTTCTGGAATTATGGCGAGTATTTGCTGGAATTCTTTCTTTGCGGATTCAACCTTGCCGGTATTTAATTGCTCGGTAGCTACGGCGATCCGATGTTTGACCTCGTCTATCCTTTCCTCGTAAAGGGCCCGTTCTCTGGCTTTCAAAATCCTGGGATTATCAGGAGTTATTTTTAACGCCTGGTCGAATTCATCGACGGCAGCTTTAAATTTTTTCTTTTTCTGAAACGCTTCGGCGCGCTTGTAATGCGTATCGGCGCGTTCAACGGACAAACTAAATTCTTCTTTTTCCTTGTCACCGGCTTGTTGCGCTAGTTGCCGGGAGGTGGCTTCCATTTCTTCTTTAATGGCATTGGCTTTGGAAGCCGGATCAATTCGGTAAAGCTCGGCGCGGATCTTGTCTCTCCAGGGATCATTCGGAGCCGCTTTTGCTAAGCGTTCCTTAAAAAACTCTTTGGCTTTATTAATATCACCGATGCTCGAGTACAAATACGCTAAATTCGAGTAGGATGGTAAATAATTTTTATCGACTTTTAACGCCCGTAAGTAATATTGCTCGGCACGGTCAACCTGACCTAATTGTTCATAATTGATTCCAATATCGTTATAGAGGATCGCGTTTTCCGGTACCATAGAAGCGGCTTTAAGGAAAAAGTTTAAAGCGCTTTGATATTGGCCACGTTCTTGCTCAGCTAGCCCCTGGCCGCGATACATTTCAGCTTGGGGTTCCAAAGGACTCGCGTGGATTTGGGAATTGTATACAAAAAAGGAAAAGATGAAGAATACAAATTGGACTGCAAATCGCTTATTGAGAACTTCCATAGGATAGTCTATTTTTGGCATTACTGCAAGAAATTTATGAGGGTTAAGGTTGCTAACGTTTTAGGCGTTAACGACCGCTTCCTGATTGTTATATTGTAATTTAAGTATCGGATCGTTGAGATTTTCAGCGGAAAACATGACTTTTTCATGTCCCACTTCTATATCCCAAGTTAAGGTCTGAGTTTGACGAATATATTCTTTTTTCAAGATGGCCGCGGCGATGAATTTACTTTGCTCCATGACCAAATCGGAATAATTTGCTGCCGTATCCCAATCGTTGAGAATTATGTTATCACAAACCGCATCCAAGGCAAACACATTATCGAAATTTGTTTGACCGTTCGCATTAACCACAACACGTTGATTATGCTGTAGTTCGGTTTCTTTGAAGAGACGTAAATCGGGCCAGTCAACATCAGTCAAAATCGCCTGGCACCCGAGGACTTTTTCGTTTTGTCCTTGTAAACGGATCGCCTTAACATCGTTGTCACCGAGAATTTCGAAGATTTGGCTTTCCGTAATAACGCGGATCCCGCTTTGCGCAATAAGCGACTCAAGAATCAGCGCGTCCGTTTCATTTAAAAGCTTGCTTAAAATATTTTTCCCTAACGTGACGAGAATCACTTCGCGCGGCGGATTGGCAGGAAGAGCCGCAAAAATCAGGGCGGCCTTTAAACCGGCAATATTGTCGGACTGTATCACGATGGTTTCGACCGCCGGTAAAGCCTTTAGAAACATGTTCATGTCGATGAGGCGCTTGATGTTATAAAGCCCGGTTTTGTTCGCGCCCTTTAATCCGAAAAACGGTGCCTGCACCAAATCGGATAAAAGTAGCGTATCGTAATCAATTTGCTCTTTATCGTCTAGCGTAATGCGTCCGCGTTTAAAATTGATGCGCATAGCTTTTTTGTCAAAAATAAACTTGATCTTTTCTTTTTCGTAATCGGCATTGTTGCGATAGAAAATTTTATTCTGTGCGATTTTCTTCGACGGTAAATTATAAAGCTGATGACGCAAATACGGAAAAGTATTTTCCGTGGAAAGAAAAACCGCTTCAATCTCCTCGCCTTGCGCCTTGAGTTCTTCGATAATTTTCAGTGCAGTCAGTGAATTTCCGATAACGGCTATTTTTTTCATAATTTATTAAGCCCCTTTTACTATTCTGCTTCCTTGCTTAATCAATTATCCTTCGTAGCAGCATGCTACGAGGGATAATTATTTACATTGCATTTTAAAAGCTTCGATTGCGTTGCGCATAAGACAGACAACGGTGACCGGCCCTACTCCGCCGGGTACCGGCGTGATGTGCGAAGCCCGTTTTTTAGCGCTATCAAAATCTACATCGCCGAAAATTTTGCCATCGACCGAATTGATTCCGACATCGATAACGACGGCACCTTTCTTGATCGACTCGCCTTTGATAAATTTCGGTTTTCCGATAGCAGCCACCACAACATCCGCACGGCCCAAATGGTCTTCAAGTTTTCCCGCTTTGCTGGTCACGCTGTGACAGATCGTTACCGTCGCATTTTCTGCCAACAACATCATACTGACCGGTTTACCGACGATTTCGCTGCGGCCGACGACGACCACGTTTTTGCCGGCTAAAGAAAAACCGGGAATAGCTTTTAAATGTTCCATGACCGCCGCCGGCGTGCAGGGCAAAATAGTGGTCCCTCTTAAAAGCAATTGCCCCAAGTTCGTAGCGTTAAGACCCTCGACATCTTTGGCAACGGCAATATGTTTCACGGCGGCTTGAAAATCGATGCCGTCCGGAACGGGCTTATGCAACATGACCGCATTGACCGAAACGTCGGCAGTTAATTTCTGAAGCTTCGCTTCCAATTCTTTTTGTGAAATAGTCGCCGGTAAAGTCAATAATTCATAATGGATTCCGACGCGTTGCGCCGTTTTTTTTTGGGAATTGGCATAGGCTGACGCGCCATGATCTTCACCGATCATCACATTGACCATGCGCACGGACTTACCCGTTGAAGATTTAAGCGACGAAACTTCCTTCTTAAGATCCTCGTTTAGTTTTTGCGCTAAGAGTTTGCCGTCGAGAAGAATGCCTGACACAGGGACTTCCTTATGATTGATTGATCCGGACATTAAACATCGCAGATTTAAAAGCGGCGCCCAGCAGTTCAAGGGCGACGTCCACATCGCTGACTAAAAATTTATTTCCTTCTAAAACCAGATACGGCGTCAAATCAATGGCTTCGTAGCAAAGTCTGGCCACCTCAAACGGGACGTCGCACGCACGCTTTTTTGCCGCTTCACGCGTCTTCTCATCGGCCTTACGGGCTTGAACAAACGCCAAATACGCCTCGGCATCGAGATCGACAAGCTCCAAAAAGCGTTTCCGCAGCTTCTCGCTTTTAACCAATATCTCATTGAGTCTTTGGTCAACATCGGGTGTTTTTTTTCCGAGCGAATAATTGACCACCATCGAAATCAGCGCCGCACCCAAAGCGCCCGACAAAGCCGCAGCCGAACCGCCGCCTGGGGTGGGAACTTTCTGCGACAAAACTTCGCAATATTCACAGAGAGAATGATCTTGGAATTTCTTCACGGCTTAATATCTTTCAATTGGGAATAGGATTTGACAGACTTGTCAATTTTAGCGTATGGCGCCGGCTTTTGCAATCATTTCAAGAATTTTAAAAACCGTCGAATGCACCTTTGTAGTACTCGATGTCCGGCTCCAATCCGCCCAGCAGAATTGAGATCACATCAAAACGAAAATCGCGTTCGCTCCACCCTTTGCTTTTCAAATACAGGAGGGCGGTCTTCATGATCTTTTGCTGTTTCTTGCCAAGCACCGATTCGTAACCGGCGCCGAATTGCAAAGACCGCCGGGTCTTCACCTCAACAAAACAAATTGTACATTTATCCAGCGCAATGATATCAATCTCACCGATGCGGCAGCGGAAATTTTGTTCAATGACTTCGAGGTTTTCATTCAGTAAGAATTGGACCGCCAGTTCTTCGCCCTGCGCGCCCAAGGCTTTGCGCGCTAATTTATCAGGCGGCATGGCAAAACGTCCGGCGATGAATTGGCGAAAGACCGTGCTTACCGATCGCTTCCCGATGCTGTTTAGTACCGTAACCTTTATGTTTGGCAAAGCCGTATTCGGGGAAAATCTTGTCGTACTCGACCAGCAGCCGGTCACGTGTCACTTTGGCGATGATTGAGGCGCAGGCAATCGAAAGGCTTTGGGCATCGCCGCCCACGATCATACGGCTGGCGTAAGGCAAATCGCATTTAAAGCGGTTACCGTCTACTAGCAAACACACGCGGTGCGGTGGCAGCGTCATATTCGCGGATAGATCGACAACCGCCGCTTTCATCGCCATAAAGGTCGCTTGAAGAATATTATGCTCATCGATAATACCTTCGGTCATGATGCCGACGCCGAAATCGCATTTCATCATGATTTCGAGGATGGCATCTTCACGCTGATGCGGCGACATTTTCTTGGAATCGTCGATTTTGCAGGAGAAAATCAGGTCGTTGATATAAACAGCAGCTGCAACGACCGGACCCGCAAGCGGTCCGCGGCCAGCTTCGTCAATACCGACGACCAGGTCAAAGCCGTCGGCTTTGGCCTGATCCTCGTGGGCTAACATTTTATTGTTGCGGCCCTCTGACATAGAAATTGCATTTCTGGGGAAATGGGGATTGGAATTTAATTAAGCAGTGACGGGTGCCTGTGCTTTTTCTACGGCTTTCTTGATCTTCATACCCTTACCTACACGTCCACGTAAGTAATATAATTTTGCGCGGCCAGGATCACCACGAGTAATAACTTCAAGGCTGTCAATAACCGGCGAGTGAAGCGGGAATACTTTTTCAACACCTTCACCGAAAGAAACCTTACGGACAGTAAACGAGGCGTTTAATCCGCCGCCAGTTTTACGCATAACCGTACCTTCAAAAGAGTGAAGACGGATTTTGTCGGCTTCTTTAACCTTAAGTTTCATCTTGATGGTATCGCCGGTGTTAAAAGCAGGCAAATCCTTGCGGATGAATTGATTTTGGATGGATTGAATCTTTTCGATTGAGCTAAGCATGTGAATTTCCTCTCTGGAATGCCAATATATTTCTACCCTAAAAGTGGTGCAATTCTAGCGTAGTTTTATGGGAATGTCAATTTATTCTTTAGCTTCGGCCAGCTGCGGCGACTGATATCGAGTCATCTCCGTTAAGCCCCAAAAACAACTGCAGATTGATCATCGGCTGGACGTTGATGATGATTGGCATAAAACCGGGTGCATTTTGCAGTTCGAGTAATTGTGCGGGGTCAATATGAAATTTAATCCCGCTATCATCCCTCCCGAGGGAGCCTAATCGGCCGAATGCTTTCATCGGGGATCCATTCGTAACTTCAACATTTAGTTTATCCTTGTTAAAATCAATACCACCGACGGGTGAACTGCCGGAAGAGGCTGGGCGTTCCGCGGGTAATCCAGGCAGTTTGTTGGTTTTTAAGTACTCAAGAATATTAGGCAATGTTGATCTGACAGTGTTGCCTGTCCTACCAGCTTGACTTAAATTCCAATCGTTAAATTTTTGCACGGCTTCATAAACCCTGACAGGTCCATAGGAATATAGTTCCTTGAAATCATTAAATGGCACTAAACCTGAGTTGCCATAATTAAATTCCGCCTCACTGTGAGCCAAAAACCGGTAGAATTCCATCAGCGCTTTGTCGGCCATAAAAGCCTCTAAATATTCCTGATCTCTAGGGGAGTCTGATTTTAAAAGTCGAACCATAACATAACGCTCTGCTAAAGAGAGATCATTGAATGCCGCACCGTTTCCCTTACGTTCGAAATACTCCCGTAGACTATCGGTCCCTTGTTTATTGTATTCAATAAGCTCATCGATGCTCACGCTAGATGTCCCAGGATATATAGGATAATTGATCGTATCAAGAAATTGCTCCAGACTGCCTATGCTTAGTTTTTCCGGATTATTATAAAGCCAGGCCGCAACCGTATTCCAATCCCGCCCAGACTTCATGCTTTGCATCGCAAGAGTCATTTTGAGTCTTTTGCTTTCCCAGTCTTTGTCATTACTGATTCCATCAATTTGACTAGGGTCACGTTGTATAAAATCTCGCCGCATGGCTTGAAGTGCTTGCTCATAATCGAGCGATGTATTTCCGCTTTTTATAAATTCAATAAGATTCTTAAAAAACGAAACTTTGGCTTTTTGAACCAATTCTTTTTGTTCGGTCGGTGTTAGCTCAGCCCATTTGATCTTTGAAATATCTCGTGGCGCTTTCTCGAGAGTCGGTTGCTCCGAGATAACTTGTTGCGCTGCAACTCGCCGCTTAAACTCAGCAATACTCGCCGCTTCCCCTTGTCTTTGCGCAGAAATGGCCGGGTCTTCATTGGGTCTCTTTTCTGGTAAATTGTAATTCCACCACCCGAACAGGCCTGCGGCAGCAAGGGCACTGACCGCGGCAGTCCATTTCCATGAACTAGTTATCGATGAAGAACTCACTTCACCTTGGTTCAATGAGCGGACGCCAGCCGACGCGACTTGGACGCGAACGATCTGATCTTCAGTCCCAATTGCCGTCGGAGCAGAAGCTCTTTCGGTTTTTATCTCCAGCGAGCTGCTGACTTTGAGCGCGCTAAACCCGCCGGAAAAATATTTCCTGGGGATCATTTCCTGGGTGACAGGATCAGCTTCTTCTTTGATAAAGTTGTATGCGCCTTTTTTGAAAGCTTCAAGATACTGCTGATAGATAGCCTCTGTGTCATTGCGAGCGTCCGAAGGACGTGAAGCAATCTGTTGGGAGATTGCCGCGTCGCTCCTTTCAGAGTCTCCTCGCAATGACGGATCAACAGGCGTCCTCGCAATGGCGGATGGGGTTGCACTCGCAATGACAAAAGATGCATATTGAACCCCAGCGACTTTATTCTTGTCGACATAAATTTGGGAGAGAATGCTGTCTTTAATTTTTTGTTTATACCAAGCGGCAAGGATCAATGAGTTATAAACTTGACGGAGTTGGGCGAAATTCTTCCCCCCATTGACTTCTTTGGTAAGAGCGGGGATGACAATCTCACGGACAATTTGCGAGCCGATTTGATTTGTGTCATTACGAGCAATCGGTGTTTTACTGTCATTGCGAACGTCCGAAAGACGTGAAGCAATCTCACTCGAATTGGATTGCTTCGTGCCTTCGGCGCTCGCAATGACGGATGAGTTTGAGCTCGCAATGACAGACAGCGCGACATAATCCTCCTCCAACATCACCTTCAAACTCGACTCAAGCACATACGCACTTGCACTTTGCGGATTTTCGTAGACGACCGCCTTATTGGGGACGATCCAAACTTTATTAAATGTGTTCATCGGAATGTCACGCGTGCCGAATTTCTTTTGCGCTTCACTATAAACCTTATCCCAAAATTTTTTCCCCAACTCATCCTCGGGATAAATCAGACTCGCCGTAATTTGTTTTAATAAGTAATCCTGGGCCAAAAGATCACGTCCCATCTCCGTCTGGCCAAAACTTTCCGGAACGATGCGATCCTTCTCGTACGGTGAAAGATTGACCCACATGTCTTTCTCGGGAGTTGTGAGCGAAGCGAGGAAATATTTGACCAGCTTTGCGGTTTCATCGTCGGCAGATATTTTGCTTTCGCCTTTATCGAGAATGAAGTCAATGAGAAATGGATTTTCGGGATAGACCTTGATGCCTTTGAGCATCGGCGGGGCAAAGGCAGAGCTTAAATGCACCATCGTTCCCGGCGTGGGAAGGAAAATTTGTTGTGCATAAGCGGCCGGTAAAATGGATGTCGACAAAAAAGTAGTCAGCATGACACTCGCGAGGACGCAACGACACAAGGACAGCTTTCTATGTGGAAACAGGGTCTTCATAAACGTACAAATAGAGCTTTTTGGGGTTGAAAATTAAGAACTAAATGCCGATTAAAGAGTGGGATACACAGTGCTAAGTATATAATACGTACTTTTATTAGGCAAGAATTTCGATTTTATTGATAAACAAGCTATTTCAGCAAATCCGGGCGGTGTTTTTGCGTGCGTTTGAGGGCCAGAGCTCGACGCCAATCTTCAATATCTTTGTGGTTTCCGGACAATAGGACTGAAGGCACTTTTTTACCCTTAAAATCAGCCGGACGAGTGTAATGTGGGTACTCTAACAGCCCGCCTTCGAAAGTTTCGCTTTCCAAAGACTCGGCCTTGCCTAAAACACCGGGCAAAAGGCGCGTAACCGCGTCAATCATGACCATCGCGGGTAGTTCGCCTCCGGTCAAAACATAATCGCCGATGGAGAGACTTTCATCAACCAACTCTTCCCTCACCCGTTCGTCGACTCCTTCGTAGTGACCGCAGATAAAAATAATGTTCTTCTTTTTAGAAAGCTGTAACGCCTTCTTTTGTGTAAAAGGTGTGCCGCCCGGACAGGTCAAAATCACATAGGCTTTGCGCACGCCTCTGACTTTTTTTAATGCGGCAAAAATCGGGCCCGGCATCATGACCATTCCCGGCCCGCCGCCGAACGGACGGTCGTCGACTTTACGGTGGACATCATTGGTCCAACCCCGTAGGTCATGAACCTTGATTACGACTTTTTTCTTTTCCTGGGCGCGCTTAACAATCGATTCGTTAACAACCGTGTCAAACATTCCCGGGAAAATAGTGATGATATCAAAACGAAGCATCTAAACCCCTGTCATTGCAGGCCATCTGTGTTTTACTGTCATTGTGAGCAATCTGTGTTTTACTGTCATTGCGAGCCCCGCAGGGGCGCGGCAATCTCATTAATATTGTTTCGCCCCTACGTGGCTCGCAATGAAGGAATACGATTAACTAATTCCGAACCGTAATTCGTTAAAAATTCTTTTTCAAATTCCGCAAAAGTCCCATCGGCAATATGCTGACGCATCTTCTTCATCAGCTGATTATAAAAATATAAATTGTGATACGACAAAAAACTCAATCCGGTGATTTCGCCGCTATTGACCAAGTGACGAATATAACTGCGAGAATATTTTTTGCACACAAAGCAATCACACTTCGGATCAATCGGCAAACTATCGCGAGAAAATTCGGCATTGCGAGCGACCATTTTTCCATGATAGGTAAAGACGGTGCCGTTACGGCCATATCTCGTCGGAATAACGGTGTCAAACATATCAATCCCGCACGACACGGCATGGACCAGTTGATCCGGCATGCCAATCCCCATTAAGTAACGCGGTTTATTCTCCGGCAGGACAGGAACGACCCAATCGACCGCTTCAAACATATTTTTGACCGGTTCACCGACACTCACTCCGCCGATAGCATAGGCTTCAAATCCGATGTCCATAATTTCTTTCGCCGCCTGCAAACGCAAATCTTCATAAACCGATCCCTGAATAATCCCGAATAGATTTTGTTTCTTATCCATGCCCATTTTATAAAAACGGTCTTTTGAGCGCTGCGCCCACAGACTGGTCCGACGAACCGATTCCAATGCCGTTTCGCGGTCGCACGGATAGGGCGCGCAAACATCAAGCTGCATAATCATATCCGAACCGAGGGTACGCTGAATATCCATGACTTTTTCCGGTGTGAAGAAATGCGTCGACCCGTCGAGATGTGATTGAAATTCCACACCCTCATCGTTCATTTTGCGTAACTTCGAAAGGCTAAAGACCTGATACCCGCCACTGTCAGTCAACATCGGTTTGTCCCAAGAAATGAATTTATGAAGACCGCCAAATTGTTCGATAATCTCCAAGCCCGGGCGCAGATAAAGATGATAGGTGTTGGATAGCATGATCTGCGCTTCCATTTCCTGCAGTTCTTCCCCGGTCACACTTTTGACAGTGCCGTTGGTGCCCACGGGCATAAAAAACGGCGAACGAATCTCACCGTGCGCCGTCGTAACCACGCCGAGGCGAGCCTTAGTCTTTGTGTCTGTTTTAAGATGTTGGAAAAACATGACCTGCCTTTCAGGTCATTGCAAGGCTGTAAGGCCAAAGCAATCCATATGAGATTGCCACGCCTCTTTGAGGCTCGTAATGACGTTAGATAATAAGCATCGCATCGCCCTTCACTGGTTTCTCGTCAAAGACTCCAAACCAAATCGCTGAGGGCTCTCGATGGTCATCAAATGATGACCATCGCATCGCCGTAACTAAAGAAGCGGTATTTCTCTTTAATCGCTTCTTGGTACGCTTTTTTGAGTAAATCCGTACCACCGAAGGCATAAACCAATAACAGTAAAGAGCTGTACGGCAAATGAAAATTAGTAATGAGCGCGTCGGTCGTTTGAATCTTATATCCGGGATAAATAAAAAGATTGGTCTCGCCTTTCATCTTACCGCTTGTGGCCACCGACTCAATAACGCGACAACTCGTTGTTCCGACGGCCACGGCTTTCTTTCCGGCTTTGCGGTAACTTTGCATCTTGCGCCACGCGGCAGCGGCAACTTCATAACTTTCAAAATGCATTTTATGCTTTAGGACGTCGTCTTCTTCGATTTCTTTAAACGTCGCATAATTCACATGTAAAGTTGTGCGCAAGGTTTCATGACCGCGTTTTTTAAGTGCGTTTAAATGCGCGGCGGTAAAATGCAATCCTGCCGTCGGTGCCGCAACGGAACCGGCCTGCTTGGCATACACGGTCTGATAATATTTCCGGTCTGATTTTTCATCCGAACGCTTGATATACGGCGGTAACGGCATGTGCCCGACGCGATTGATATGCGTCGTGATGTTCTTAAAATTAAACTTGACGAGCGCCGTAGGGCGCGAGTCCCCCGCAGAGAGGACCAGACGCTTCTTAGTGTCGGTCACCGTCACGGTCAGGCGGCTGTTTTCAAAGCGGACTACGTCGCCGATCTTTATTTTGTTTAAAGGTCGTAAAAGAGCTTCATAAGTATAGTCATCGGAAAGCTTTTTGAGTAAAAAAATCTCAACCTTACCGCCGCTGCGCTCTTTGGTCCCTAGCAAGCGCGCCGGGATGACTTTACTATCATTGACGACGAGAAAACTTTTGGCGGGGAGAAATTTCGCAAGCTGATCGAACCGACTGTGCGTGAGAGTTTGTGACAAACGATCAATAACCAGTAAACGGGCATGACCGCGGTTAGCGAGGGGATGCTGCGCAATCAACTCCGGCGGCAGTTCATAGAAAAGATCGTCGCGTTTCATGGTTAGAAAGCCTTAACGGGATCCGAGCCGTGAGCGGTGCTGATGCTGGAACCGGGATAATAAAACAGTAAAATCTTATCATAAGTAAAACCCTGTAGTGACATACCCTGCGCACCCCATTGACACATCCCCACACCGTGTCCCCACCCTTTACCGAGAAAGTCGCAAAAATAACCTTTCATAACAATATAATAATTATTACTGCGGATAAGATTGGGTCCTAAGATTTCGCGAAAATCTTTTCCAGAAATGGTCAACTGTTTTTTGGTACGGTCGGTAATGACCAGGGAAATAATTCGTTCACTATTATTGCGCTTCGTGACGGAAATGTCTTCGATCAAACCGATTTTGTAACCTTTAGCAATGAGCTTGTCTTGAATATCTTTAAGCCGTATATTGCGCTTCCAAAAATAATGTGGCGATTCGCGGCAATAAATACAGCGGACACCTTTTAATGGCGCCCATGACTGCTTCGGCCAAAGCTCCACGGCATCTTGCGTATGTCCACCGCACGTTGCATGAAAATACGTAGGCAAAACTTTTCCTTCAAAAGTCAAAACCTGCCCTTTAGTCTCGTCGACGGCTAGACTAGTGCGATAGCGTTCCGATGTCAACCCCCCATAAACCTGAGAATATATATCATTAGTTACATCAAAATCTTTTTTAACATTTGCTTGCATTTGCGTGAATGCATAGCTGCGCGCAGCTACCGCCTGGACCTTCAGCACTTCCATCGGCCAACGGTTGGAAACTTCATGATAAAGAACACCCTTAATGTAATCTTCCACATCAAGTTGATTGATAACTAATAGTTTTCCGTTGGGATTAACATGAACGTCGACATAACCGCGATAGCGCCGTTCTTTCCCCTTGACGGTCACCGAAACATCGCGGACCGAAGTAAAACGAACCCGTCGGGTAATGACTTCTTTCTCTCCAAGCAGAAGACCTTTAACCCCTTTTGTGACCACTTTCGGACCGAAGCCAAAGTCTTTCTCAATCATTTCATGACTTAACAGATCAGAAATTTCGTAGCCGCCACTCATTTTGATTGTGACGCTGTCAATGTCCTTCGCGACAGCAATTCTCGCCTGCGCACCACGTTCGGCCGCAAAAAGCTGGTGTCCCGACACCACCAACAAAAGTGCGGTCAGAAAAATAATTTTTTGGAAGAAGTAACGCATTAGCGACGATTAAACAATTGCATGATGATGGTTAAAACGATGCTCAAAATAATACACGTGGTTATTGGAAAATAAAAAGAGAAATTTTCTTTTTTGATAAAGATATCACCCGGAAACTTTCCCATACCGGGAACTTTTCCGGCCAAAGCAAAGACCGCCCCGGTCAAAAAAACCAGGCCGCCGATCAACATCAATGTTTTTGCTAAATCCGTCATAATGGGGAAGGTTATGAATTTTTAATGCTGCTCGTCTGAAATTCGCTGCCCAAGTGTCGCAATGCACTTTCCGTGATCTCGCGTCCACGGGCGGTCCGTTTCAAGAATCCGATTTTCAAAAGATATGGTTCCAAAACATCGACCAAGGTATCGACTTCTTCGTTAAGGGTTGCGGCCAACGTCTCAATCCCGACAGGTCCGCCCTGATATTGTTCATTGAGCACGCGTAAAAACCGGCGGTCAATTTCATCCAAACCCATCGGATCAATCCGCAATGTTTGCATCGCATTATTAACCAACGTGGTATCGATAGACGACTTACCGGTCTTCACTTGGACAAAATCACGTACCCGTCGCAAAAGACGATTGGCGATACGGGGCGTCCCTCGCGCCCGGCGGGCTACCGCTAAAGCGGTCTCAGAAGAAATCTCGACATTGAGTTTCTTAGCAGACGCTAAAACAATTTCCCGCAGATCTTCCGGAGCATAAAATTCCAAATGATGAAAAATCCCAAAACGGTCGCGCAACGGAGAAGCCAGCAAACCGCTGCGGGTTGTGGCCCCAATAATAGTAAATGGTTTTAAATTAAAATTAACTGTGCGAGCGTAAGGACCTTTGTCGACGATAAAATCGATCTTAAAATTCTCCATAGCCGGATAAAGAAACTCTTCCACAACTTTGGGAAGACGATGAATTTCATCGATAAACAAAATATCGCCATGCGCCAGATTAGTTAGGATACCGATCAAATCCCCCGCGCGGGTGATCGCTGGGCCGGATGTAACGGTGATGCGCACATTCATTTCATGGGAAACAATATTGGCGAGCGAAGTTTTCCCCAGACCGGGTGGTCCGGAAAAAAGCATGTGTTCTAAAGGTTCGCCGCGTTGTTTCGCTGCTTTAAGCGACACACGTAAGTTCTCGACGAGTTCTTTCTGCCCGATGAATTCATCTAGTTTGACTGGACGCAAAGACAGACTGACAACGGTATCTTCTTCCGTTTCCTGTTCAATGACAAGCTTACGGCGTTCCAACGCTTCGGGAAGGTCAGGAAGTTCAGGCATTCTGATTATCCTCAGAAATTTCTTTCGGCTCCTCGGCAACTTCGGAATTTATTTCTGGCTCTAAAACATCTTGCTGCGGTTCTTCAGCGTTGGGCGCAAGGACCGCTTCTATTTCTTCATGCTGGTTTTGCGCCGGTATTAAATTCTCACGGTTACGCTGGACTTCAATATCAGCAAAAAGCCGTTTTTGCATAATGATGACTTCTTTTAGACGGATCAATTCCAAAATCGCCATAAAGCAAACAATCATCTCGACTTTTGAATGGGCCCTCGCAAAGATTTCCGTCAGCAATATCTTGGAATCTTTTAATAAAATATGCAGAATGTCGTGAATCTTTTGCTCGACAGTAAATTCTTCCTTCGAGACTTCGTAAGTTTTATCCTCTTTAATCTTACTCAGCGCCGCGCTAAAGGCGTTGATCAAATCAAAAAGATTGGCTTCAAAATAAACTTCTTTAGCGTCATTTTCTAATTCTTTGCGCGCTTCTTCGTCAACTTGCCGTGAAAAGAAGTTTTGACGCTCGCCTTCTTTGCCTTTGAGCTGTTCGGCGATCTCTTTAAAAACGCGGTATTCCTGCAGTCTTTGCACCAATTCATCGCGCGGATCAATTTCCTCTTGTTCCAAACCACTCGGATCCGGTGGCAAAAGCATTCTCGATTTAATCTGTAGCAGTGTCGCGGCCATGACCAAGAACTCCCCGACAACTTCCAAGTCGAGCATCTTCATCATTTCGATATATTCGAGATATTGATCAGTAACTTTGGTAATGGGAATATTGCAGATATCGAGATCATTCTTTTTAATCAAAAAAAGCAATAGATCAAGTGGCCCTTCGAAGACATCCAATTTAATTTTGTAACTCATCAGAAAATAGCCTCCTTGACCTCGGAAATCGTTTGCCGGGCAATAGTGCCGGCTTTTTTACGTCCTTCGTCTAAAATTTCGCGGATCCGTTCCGGCTTACGCAAAAGTTCCTGGCGTTTTTCCTGGATCGGAGCCAACACCTTTAATAATTCTTCCGCTAAAATCGTTTTACAATCTGTGCAGCCTTTTTGGGCTTTCGTGCACCATTCATGGACATCGTTGAGCTTAGACGGCGCAAAAACCTTGTAATAGCTTTCATAAACATTGCAATCTTCCGGTGTTCCTGGATCAGCTAAGCGTACACGTTTCGGATCGGTCATCATCTGCTTCACGCGCGCCTTCAGCACATCCGCGGAATCGGAAAGATTGATAGCATTCTGATAACTTTTGCTCATCTTGCGCCCGTCGAGACCCAGCAAACGCGGCGTCTCTGTAAGAATTGCTTCGCAATCGGGGAAAATACTTTTACCGGTCAAATGATTAAATTTTCGCGCAATTTCACGGGTCAATTCGACATGCGGCAACTGGTCTTCCCCGATCGGGACCGCGTTGGCCTTATAAAGTAAAATGTCCGCGGCCTGCAAAACCGGATAACCCAAAAAACCAAAGGTTTGTAAATCTCGCGTCGTGACTTCGCGCAATTGCTCTTTATACGTCGGATTGCGTTCCAGCCAGCCGAGCGGCGTGATACAGCCAAAGATCATAGCGAGCTCCAGATGTTCCGGGACTTCGCTTTGGACAAAAAGAATGGATTTTTCCGGGTCGATACCGCTCGCGATCCAATCGATCGCCATGTCGATGATATTGTCTTTGATAGCCTTGCTCTGCTCGTACTCACCCATGTAGGCGTGCCAGTCAACGATAGAAAAAATACAAGGATAGTTTTTTTGCAGTTCAATCCAGCTGGAAATTGCTCCGACGAGATGGCCGAGGTGCAATTTTCCGGTAGGGCGCATGCCGCTGAAGATTTTCTTACTCATAGAATGTGGCTGTTCTGGGTGACCTTACTGCGAGTTCCGCAGCCGAGTCGCTTACTCAAATGCCTTTTACTATAAGTGCAAGCGACTCGAGCGAGGACTGTCTGAGCCAAGGAAGGTCACCCGGAACAGCCACGCAGATGATTATAACGTTCTTGCGATAGATTCCGTCTCAAATGCTTCAAGGATGTCACCAGGCTCGAATTTCTCAAACTTCTCAAGGTAAACACCGCATTCATAACCTTCAATGACTTCCTTCACATCATCTTTAAAACGTTTAATCCCGGAAATGGCCCCGGTATGGATGATTTCACCGTTGCGCATGACGTCAACCGTGGCTTTTTTCGTGATTCTCCCTTTAAGGACAAAAGACCCGGCGACGGTGTAACCTTTGCTGAGTTTAAAGACCTGACGGACTTCGATACGGGCGACGAACTTACGGCGCTTCTTCGGTTCGAGCAGCCCTTCCATCGCTTTTTTCACATCACTGACGGCGTCATAAATAATCCGGTACTTGCGGATATCGACGGGTTGCTTTTCTAATTCGAGGGCCGCTTTGACACCGACCCCGATTTGGAAAGCGATAATAATAGCGTTGGAGGCGAACGCAAGAATAACATCGGCCGCATTAACATCACCGACTCCCGTATGAATAAAGTTGACCTTAACTTCCGCGGTCGAGATTTTATTCAACGAGTCTTTTATCGCTTCGACGGAACCCTGAACGTCGGCTTTCAAAATAACATTGAGCTCTTTGATCTTACCCAACTGAATCTGGGAATAAAGATCTTCGAGGGTGATCTTGCTCGTCGCGTGTAAACGTTCATGCTTTAACTGCTCGACGCGGACGGAAGTGATTTCGCGGGCCTGTTCTTCATTATCAACGATATAAAACATTTCGCCGGCATCAGGAACGCCCGGCAAACCTAAAATTTCGACTGGCATCGACGGACCGGCTTCGGTGATCGGTTTTTCATAATCATCGAACATCGCTTTAACACGGCCATAATATTGGCCCACGACGATCATATCATTCTGCTTGAGGGTTCCGCTCTGAACGATCAACGTCGCTAAAGAACCCTTACCACGGTTCATGTGCGCCTCGACAACGATCCCGGAAGCTTTCTTCGCACTGTTAGCACGCAATTCCAGCATTTCCGATTCAAGAAACATCATTTCTAAAAGCTTATCGATCCCTTCTCCGGTCGTGGCCGAAACTCCGACTACGATTGTTTTACCACCCCATTCTTCCGGATTTAAATCATGCTCCATCAACTGCTTTTTTACACGGTCGAGATCAGCATTGCGTTTGTCGATTTTGTTAAGCGCAATAATAATCGGAACCCCAGCGGCGCGAGCATGGTCGATGGCTTCTTCGGTCTGAGGCATGATGCCTTCGTCAGCAGCGATAACAATAATGACAATATCGGTAATATGCGCTCCACGGGCCCGCATTGCGGTGAACGCTTCGTGACCGGGTGTGTCTAAAAACGTAATACGTCCTTTCGGGACCATAACAGAATACGCACCGATATGCTGGGTGATCCCGCCGTGCTCTTTATCAGCGACGCGACTTTTACGGATACGATCGAGAAGTGACGTTTTACCGTGATCAACGTGGCCCATGAACGTGACAACCGGACCGCGCGGTGATAATAACGACGGATCTTCTTCTTCAATCTTGTGGCTTTCTAAAAGTTTTTCTTCTTTGGTCTTAATCTTCGTAATGATAAACCCGAAGGCCTCAGCCAACTTCCGGACAACATCTTCACTTAAGTTCTGGTTGAGATTAGCCAAAACACCCATCTCCATGAGCTTCTTTAAAACCATACTGGTTTTTTCTTGGAGACGGACGGCAAAATCTTTGACGGTAATGGGCAGTTGGACTTCGAGTTCTTTAAGTTCCTTGGGCGCTTCCGGAACACCAGGTATCGCGGTTGCTGTGGTGCCAATGGCTGACCCTGCAGGAAAGAGCGCGTCTAGGGCTGATTTATCGCCGCTTCCAGTTCCGATTCCAGAACCAAATGCGCCACCTTCTCCACGTCCAGGGGTTCTGCGCTTCTTCTTAACAAGGGGCTTAAGTGGAACAAAACCCTTGGCTTCGTCCTGAGCCATTTTCTGCGCTTTTAAGGCGGCGTTAAGATCAGCCGGACTGACTTTCGGAATAGTGATCGGCTCAGGCTTGACAACGACCGGCGGTGGCGGAGGCGGTTCAACTTTTTTCTCAACAACCAGTTCTTTAGCCGTAACGGCTTTTTCTATTTCCTCAGTAGCGTTTTGTGCCTCATCACCTTTTTTACCGGTACTTTGCTTAGTTGTTTTACCTTTCACTGTCTCTTGCGGTTCTTCGGCTTTCTTTTCCAAAAGTTTCAAAGAATTGGCTTTCGGGCCGGTTTTCGCGGTCTTAGCCGCAACACGTTCAGCGGTAGCGGTTTTAAGGTCTTTGACCAATGCGCTGCGCAAAACAGTAATGACCGCTTTGCTCAATTCCTGTTCACCGCTGGTCGCTTTAAGGCGCAGCAGCTTGAGTTTGGAAAGTACATTGGCTGTTGTGGTATTAAACTCTTTGGCTAATTCAGAAACTAACATAGCAACTTTCTTTTACGGTTGATCTAAACATCTTCAAAACATCAAATTTGAAGACATATCATAGCACAGGTTGCCCGTCTTAACTTAGTCTATTTTGAGCAACTTCTTGGCTTTTTCAATAATTTTCTCAGCTTTGACTTCTCCTAAGCCTTTGATCTCGGTCAATTTTGCGACTTCAGCATCCGCGATCTTCTGCAAAGAATCAAAACCGGCTTCTTTAAGCAATTCAAGAAGCTTCTCACCGACACCGGGAAGATCTTCCAAACCAACTTCTTGCCTAGCACCTTCAACACTCGTTTTAACTTCTGCTTGAGCTAGCTTCGGTGCGCTGCCGCCTAGAAGTTGGTCCAAATGCTGTTTCCATTGTTCGGCGGTGAAGATATTCAAATCCCAACCCACTAATTCACTGGCTAAACGCACGTTCTGCCCGCGTTTACCGATTGCAAGCGATAACTGGTCTTCGGCCACGATCAAATTGGCTTTTTTATCGTCCGATTTGACCTGGATCTGCGAAATTTCCGCCGGAGAAAGCGCGGCCTGGATATATTCTTTGATGTCTTCCGAATAACGGACAATGTCGATACGTTCGCCTTGCAACTCAGTGACAATATTCTTAACGCGGGAACCGCGCATCCCAACACAAGCGCCGACGCAATCAACTTTGTCGTCCTTGGAATACACCGAGATCTTAGTGCGTTCCCCAGCCGCACGAGCGATGGATTTGACCTCAACGATCCCTTCATAAATTTCCGGGACTTCGAGTTCAAATAAACGCTTTACAAAACTCGGATGAGCGCGCGAAAGAATGATTTGCGGCCCTTTGGTTTCACGGCTCGCGTTCAAAACGTATGCACGGACGCGGTCGCCTTGCTTAAATTCTTCCTTCGGCGATTGTTCAGAACGCAACAAGCAGCCTTCGGTTTTACCGAGATCGATAATGATGTTACCTTTTTCGAAACGGTAAACACTGCCGCTGATGATCTGGCCGATACGGGCTTGATATTCGGTATAAACAACATCTTTTTCCGCTTCACGGATTTTTTGAATAACGACCTGCTTGGCGGTTTGTGCCGCGATACGTCCGAATTCACTCGAACGGATTTCCTGCTCGCCGGCATAGGCTTTCAATTTTCCGGTTTTACGGTTTAAAATGGCTTTCACATCTTCTTCTTCGCCGACGCTTAAGATTTTGCGGGCGGCAGAAGCGACCGCAGCCTCGACAGCAGCGATCAAAATTTCTTTATCGATACCCTTGTCGCGTTCCAATTGTTCTAAAATTGTCATGAGTTCATTGTTATCCATAAATTCACCTTTGTACCTTTCCTTAATTGCGTTTATATATTCAGTGTAGCTTTTAGAATCTTATCTAAGGGAACGTTCACTTCCTTAGCTTTCAATCCGAGCAAAACTGTTCCCGAACCAACTTCTTTAACAATCCCTATATACTCGCCTTTTCCGGCAACTTTTTCTGTCAATAAAACGCGGACTTCCTGATTTAGCAAACGACGAAAATCTTTAGCGTTTTTCAAAGGACGATCAAGTCCTGGCGAGGAAACCGTCAATTCGTAGTTGTCGGTCCACGGCTGCAGGTCAAAAACTTCCGCAATTTTCTTATTCGCCGCCGCGCATTCTTCTAACCCGATCCCGCCGAGCGGACGATCCAGCAAAACTTCGATCACATATGTTCCGCGGATTTGCTGGACCAAGACTTCGATTAACTCAAGGCCGGCTTCTTCAATGATCGGAGCTACCAATTTTTCAACATCGACCTGAATATCGTCTAACATAACTTTACTTTCGCAGTAGACCCGTCAATTGGGCCACCGCGTCATCTTTTAAAACGGTGATCGTTTCACCGGTGCGACGGTTCTTGATTTCGACTTTGCCTTCCTTGAGCGTTCTCTTACCAATGACAATCCGGTAAGGAATACCGATCAAATCAGCATCATTAAATTTACGGCCCGCACTTTCATCGCGATCATCAACTAGAACATCAAATCCCAATTGTTCCAAACTCGTGCAAAGGCTCTTGGCCAATTCAAGAGATTCCGCATCGGTCACTTGTAACGGTAAAATCTCGACGTCAAACGGAGCAATTTCCGTCGGCCAAATAATACCATTAGCATCGTTATTCGTTTCAATGACGGCAGCGATACAACGGCTCACACCGATCCCGTAACAGCCCATGACGATCGGTTTTTGTTTACCATCGTCGTCAAGAAACAAGGCTTGCTGCGCATTGCTGTATTTCAAACCTAATTGGAATACATGGCCCAATTCGATCGCCACTTGCTTGACCAATTTCCCGTCTTTGCATTGCGGACAGGCTTTTCCTTCTTCCTGCAGTGGCGGTTTATGTGCGCCGCCAAATCCACATGCGCTACATTTAACAACCGCATCTTCGCCAATCGCGGCGGGGACTAAAAATTCATGGGACACATCGCCCCCCATCGCGCCGGAATCCGCTTCGGCAATAACGACATTCAAGCCGCAGCGTTTAAAAATATTTACATAGGCGTCATACATCAACTGATAATTTTTTTTCAAACCTTCAAAATCACGGTCAAAGCTATAGGCATCTTTCATAATAAATTCACAAGCCCGTACAATCCCGTAACGGGTGCGCAATTCATCGCGAAATTTTGTCTGGATCTGATAGAGCATGATCGGTAACTGACGATACGACTGCACGTAGTTTTTGACAAGATCGGTAATGACTTCTTCGTGCGTCGGGCCCAAGACCATCGTGCGCCCTTTTTTATCTTCAAATTTAATCATGATCTCGGCGAGCGTTTTATCGCGGCCGGTTTGTTGCCAGAGTTCAATTGGATGCAAAACCGGCAAAAACAGTTCCTGCCCCCCGGCGGCATTCATTTCTTCGCGGATAATATTTTCGATCCGTTTCAAAACACGCAATCCTAACGGCAAATACGAATAAACACCCGACGTCAACATCATGACTAAACCTGCACGTAAAGACAACTGATGACTGATCGCTTCCGTGCCAGACGGGACTTCTTTTAATGTCGGAATGAATGACTTTGACCAAAACATAACCTATTCACCCACCTTGGTCTCAAAAAACCCTTCCGGAAACGGAATGTTTTTCTTTTGAAATTTGTTATAAAAAGACGGTTTATGGCCGGACATTTCCCAATGTCCGGTCACCTTTCCATCTTCATCCATTTTGTCTTGAATGAATTCAAAAACATGTTCGAGTTTCGGCTCTTTCGTTGCTTCATCAAAGGTAAAATCAGTGACGTGCGTAATGCGGCGAACACCATCAGGAAAAAGCTCAATATGTACGATCAAATCGATCGCGCGCACAACTTGCTTGGTGATGGATTCGGTACTCAACTGGATCCCGGTCATCAACATCATTGTGACCATACGGCTGACGCAGTCACCGGGAGATTCGGCATGAACGATCGCGAGCGCACCGGAGTGACCTGACGAGATCGATTCGATCATGTCGAGCATTTCTCCGGAACGGATTTCCCCGATGATGATACGATCCGGACGCATACGCAAAGAATTAACGAACAAATCGCGAATTGAGATAGCACCTTTTCCTTCGATATTCGCGGGTTTGGATTGCAACGACACAACGTGTTTCTGCATCAAACGTAACTCGGGTGTGTCTTCGATCGTAATAATACGTTCATGCTCGGGTAAATGACGCGACAAAACGTTTAAGGTCGTTGTTTTACCGGTCCCGGTTGCCCCGCAAAAAACGATATTGAGTTTGGCCTTCATCGCCGCGACCAAAAAGAGCGCCATCTTTTTACTCATCATCCCGCGCTGCAGCAAATTATCAAGCGTATTAATGTCCGCGAATTTACGGATCGTAACGACCGGGCCGACGAGCGAACACGGCGGCAACAAAACGTTAACCCGCGATCCATCCGGTAAAGAAAAGTCAACATAGGGCGAAGATTCATCAACGCGTCGGTTTGATCCGGAACCGGCGAGAATTTTCTGGATCGTATGAACAAGCTGTTCATTGGAGCCAAATTTGACATCGGTCAAGGTGATCTTCCCATCACGCTGTACGTAAATTGAACTCGGCCCATTAATCATAATTTCGGTAATGGTTTTGTCTTCAATGAGCGGACGTAAAGGTCCCAAGCTGACGACTGCGCTGACAAGCTCGCGGATGAGCATAATTCGCATCGAAGTCGGAATATCGATGCGTTCATCGACGCACATGTTCGTCAAAGCTTTATCGACGAAGACGCGCAGCTGGTCATCGTTCATACTGTCTTTAACCTTAAGAAAGTCGGTTTTCTTAATCAAATACTGATGGACGATTTGCTTAAGATCACCATAATCCATATCCATAGGGCCTTCTTTCGCTTAGAGATGTAAAAGTTTTTGCAATTTCGCAAACCACCCCATCGAACTCATATCGTTATAAATCACAAAAACCATCAAGGCCATCAAGAGACCAAAACCGACCTTAGTTAGATTTTCTTCGAACTTCAGCGACAATGCTTTGCCGCGGATCTTTTCGATGATCAGAAAAAGCAAATGTCCACCGTCGAGAACCGGAACGGGAAACAGGTTAAAAATCGCTAAATTCGCACTGATGATCCCCATGATATAAAGTAAGTGCGTAAAACCGCGTTCTGCCGCTAAAGAGATAATGTCAAAGATGCGGATCGGTCCGGCAAACGCATCCTTGGCCGGCAACGTCCCCACAATGACATGATAAAGGCCTTTGAACGTAAGTTCAGTTAACTTCCACATTTGAATTCCGGCTTTTCCTAGCGATTCGACGGGACCATACTTTAGAAGAATAATTGCTTCTTTCGGATCATCTCCCGGCTGGACGCCGACGAGATTGACCTGAACTTTCTGCCCGAAGAGATTTGTGTTTTCCGACATTTTCGGCGAGATCACCTTCTCGATGGTCTGCCCATCGCGGACCACTTTAAATGTCAATGGACGGCCTTCGGACTTCGAAACAGACTCTTGCAAATCGTCCCAGCTTGCAATCTTTGTATCGTTGATTTGAACGACCAAGTCCCCGACAACAATCCCTGCAGTTTCGGCTGGAAAACTAGGCATGACCGCGCCGATCCGCGGAGAAATGACCGGGAAACCGCCCATAAAAACAAGCCAAAAACAAAAATACGCAAAAACAATATTAACCAAAGGCCCCATCAAGATCACGATAGCGCGATGACCAACGGGATGCGAAAAGAATTCTTCCGGCCGTCCGGTCAGTTTAGTGCGATCGTCGCCAGCGAGCTTGACGAATCCGCCCAGCGGAATGGCACAAATCATAAACTCTGTCCCGTCGGCGCGCCAGGAAAAAAGCTTCGGGCCAAAACCGACGGAGAACTGCTCAACGCCGATCCCCTGCTTACGAGCGGCAATATAATGACCCCATTCATGGACCACAATCAAAATTCCCAGAACCACCAAAAATATAATTAGACTCATCATGATCCCTCACTAATTTTTTGTACTAACTGCTTTTATAAAGAACTGCGCTTGTGTGCGCGCCCACGTATCTGTGTCTTGAATAACTTTTAAACTGAGCTTTTCGATTTTCTTATGCGCGTTGACGGTCCGATCAACAATCTTAAATATTTGCGAAAAACGGATACGTCCTTTAAGAAAGGCGTCGACGGCTTCTTCATCCGCGGCATTAAGTACCGTCGGAAGAGTACCGCCTTCCTTGGCCACATCAAGGGCCAAACCTAAGCACGGAAACTTTTTCAAATCGGGCTTGGCAAATGTCAATTGACCTAACTTCGCAAAATCAAGCATTCCCAAGCCGCTGTCCAATCGTTGCGGATAGGTCAACGCATACTGAATCGGCAAACGCATATCTGTCTGACCCAACTGCGCCAAGATCGATCCGTCGCGAAACGCCACCATCGAGTGAATGATAGCCTGAGGATGAACCACAACTTCGATCTGTTTGACATTAAGAGAGAACAAACGCTGCGCTTCAATGACTTCAAAACCTTTATTCATCAGAGTCGCAGAATCGACCGTGATCTTCTTCCCCATTTTCCAACGAGGATGGTTCAAAATGTCGGCCACCGTTAAACTGTCAAATCGTGAACTAGGGATATTGTAAAGGGCCCCGCCCGACGCTGTCAAATAAACTTTGGCTAACTCCGTCTTATCCTGTCCCTGCAAACATTGAAAAATAGCGCTTTGCTCGCTATCGACCGGGATAACTTTGGCTCCAGACCTACGCGCGGCCGCCATGATCATGTCCCCGGCGATGACTAAAGCTTCTTTATTGGCCGGTGCGATTTGCTTTCCGCTCTTGGCCGCACTTAAAAACGGTTCCAAAGCCGCTCGCCCACTCATGGCGATCACCACAATATCGACTTCGGCCAAGCCGGCTAAAAATGGCAAATCCTGCTGCGCATTACAAATTTTAATCCTTTGGCGCCCAACCGCAGAAAGTAAATGTCGAGTATATTCAGGGTTGATCGCTGCGTATTTCGGCGTAAACGCTTTGATCTGAATGGCCAGTAATTCCCAATTCTCATAAGCTGTTAAGCCGACAACTTTAAAGCGATCAGGAAACCGGCTGATGACTTTTAGTGCATTGATGCCGATTGAACCCGTTGAGCCGAGAATGACAACTTTTTTTTTCATAAAATGATCCTCAGCCCTTCGGGCTTAAGGATGATTTTCAAGAGGGGAATCCTAAAATAAGGTCTTGATAATCACATGAGCTTCAGACATGAACTCATATATAGGTAAAAGACCGGAACAGAGAACAATAGACTGTCGATGATATCCAAAACACCGCCGAGACCAGGCAAGAATTTTCCGGAGTCTTTCACATTACAATCTCTTTTAATCAATGACTCTGAAAGATCTCCCAATTGCCCCATCCCGCCGAAGAAAAAACCCATTAACGCGACCTTCCACAAAGGCAATAATCCCGGAGGCAAAAGAGCACTGCACAATACCGCCGCAGCCACACTAAAACAAAAACTTCCTACACAACCTTCAATCGATTTATTCGGGCTTACCCGCGGAAAAAGCGGATTCTTACCCAATACACTGCCGACGAGTAATGCGCCAATGTCACCGGCTTTAGTGACAATAAGGATAAAGGCTAGGAGTTTTACCCCGGCGATATCTGGCAGTAAGAAACGAACCCTGATCAAGAATGAAAGCAACCAGGAAACATAAAAAACGCCGAACATCGTCGTCGAAATTCCCACGATCGCGTTCGTATTGTCTTTGCGGGCAAACTGAAAGAGCAAAATCGTTAAGAAGGCCATGACAATGAACAAAAATTCCCAGTTACGGGTCAGTTCAAATCGACCATAAATCGTCAACGGAATAGCAACGCCGATCAAAATCCCGAAATAACTATAGATCGGGATCCCCTTGCGTTTGATCATGTGGAAAAACTCGTAAAGCCCACCGACCGTCAGGGCCACAATTCCGAGAATAAACGCCCATTCATAAATAATCGCTGCCGCGGTGACGGCAATCATAAACATGGAACTAAAGATACGATTCTTACTCATAAGACTGCTGGCTTGGTAACCGAAGCCGATTTTCCGAAACGCCGTTCGCGCTTCTGGTAATCCGCAATCGCTTTTTTAAATTCTTTCTCGCCAAAGTCCGGCCAGAATTTTTCCGTAAAATAAAGTTCGGAGTATGCTAACTGCCAAAGAAGAAAATTACTGATCCGCTTCTCACCGGAGGTCCGGATTAAAAGATCCGGGTCGGGAATTCCAGCCGTGTAAAGCGTGCCGGCGAATGTTTCTTCGCTAATATGATCGACAGACATTTCGCCGTTCTTGACCGCACCGGCGATCCGCTTGACCGCATCTAAAATTTCGATACGGCCGCCATAATTAAAAGCGAGATTCAAAATCAAGCCGGTATTTTTTTCCGTCAGTGTGACCGCCTTATCGATACTTTGCAAAACCTCTTTAGGCAATTCCTGACGACGCCCGACAAATTTGACACGGATATTCACTTTAAGCAATTTGTCGATCCGCGTTTCCAAAACCGTACAAACCGTTTTCATCAACATAGAAACTTCTTCTTGCGGCCGACGCCAGTTTTCTGTCGAGAACGTAAAAAGAGTCAGGTACTTGACTCCCATGTTATTAGCCGCATGCGCGACCTCTTCGACGCGATCAACGCCTTCCCAATGGCCCTTAAAGCGCGGGAAATTACGGATCTTTGCCCAGCGGCCGTTCCCATCCATAATGATTGCGACATGTTGCGGAAGTAGATTTTCTGACATAAAATAAATACTTTTTTACTTCAGGCAAGCACCATGGCTTGCCTTGGAGTTGATGGCATCTTCTTCTGAAGATGCCATCAATAATAATGGGGGATTAAAAATCCCCCATCAGGTTACAACTAAACACTTAAACTATCGGCCTAAAGTTTCATCTCATTGACCGCTTGGAGTGGTGGTGCTTGAGCGGCTTTTACCGCCGCCTCAGCCGCCGCACGTTCTGCAGCCGCGTTTTGTTCTAAATCGTCCTGCATTTTCTTAATCATCACTTTTAATTCTGAGTTTTCTTTGGCAGTATTTTCGACAGTTGCTTTTAATTCACTGGCTGCGCTTTGACCTTTATCAACAATATTCTGAATTCCTTCCAGCTTGCGTTTAGCATCACCGAGCTTTTGCTCGAGTTGGTTAGAATTTTTGATGGCTGCATCCAGGTTGCGTTCCGCATCAAGCCGATTGTAACGCTCCAAATTAAGATTCTGCTTCATCGCACCAAAGTTAGCATTAACGCCGAGAAAACTTCCGAGTAATGCTACGCAAACAATTATGGGAAGGAGAATATTTTTATTCAATTGGTTTCCCTATTTTAAAAAGCAATACCGCTTACTTTAAATTCTCAGCGCCCATATCGGGAGAAGCCGGTTTTTTCACCGTACGGGGAATGATAACGATTTCCACACGACGGTTCTTTTGACGACCTTCAGTAGAATCATTGTCCGCGACCGCGCGATATTCACCGTAACCGGTAGCTGAAAGACGGTTCGGATCGATCGATGCATCATTGACCATGTAGTGAAGAACGCTCAAAGCACGGGCACTAGAAAGTTCCCAGTTAGATTTCCAATTGGATTTGGCGATCGGCACATTATCCGTGTGGCCTTCTACCCCGACGTTCAAATCTTTAACGGTCGAGTTCAAAACACCGGAGACCTTGGAAAGCGTTTCTAAAGCGTTATCCTTGATTTTTGCTTTACCGGAATCGAAGAGGACCTCGGCGAGGAAGGTAATAACAAGACCGCGGTCGCCCATCTCAACTTTGACCTGGTCGTTGCTGATTTCACCGCGAAGACGACTTTCCAATTCGGACTTGGCTCTTTCGAGCTCAGACTTTTCGTTGGCTAAGCGTTGGTTTTCGTCCTGCAAATTAGCGATTTTTTCAATATCCTGACGACGGCCGCTCTGGAAAATAACCGAGCAACCCGTGAGTGAGAACGTCATCAAAGTCAACATAACAATTGATGGGAAAATGGCCTTAATTTTAAGCATTTGAATCCTCCTTATTATTTAAGCCCCTTCAGCTCTTCTGCTACCTTGCTTAAAGAATAATTCCGAGCGAGTGCGCGAGCGAAGAATCTAATTCAATTAACTTTTAAATTTGACTCAAATTAACATAGCAAATTTTTAAAGTCAAGACGATTCTCTACAAAATCTCTTCAATACCAACGAGATACAAGCGAATTATCATTAATAGCGGATAATTGTTTCGGAGCGCTTAGACCCGGTCGAAACATAGCGAATCGACACGTTTAAAAGTTTCTCTAACCGCTGAATATAACGGCGGGCATTGAGGGGTAATTTCTTAAAATCGGTGACCCCGCGGGTCGTAGCGGTCCAGCCGTCGATCGTCTCATAAACCGGCTTGGCATTGCTTAAGACTTCAAAATCCATGGGAAAATTGGTGAACTTCTTTCCTTTATATTCATAAGCGGTGCAGATTTTGATTTCTTTTAATTCATCCAAGACATCAAGCTTCATAATCGCCAATTCGGAAATCCCATTGACCATAATGGAATATTGGACCAGAACGCTGTCAAACCATCCACAACGGCGCGGACGACCGGTGGTGGCACCGAATTCTTTTCCTTTGGTACGGATTTCTTGTTCCAGATTATCCGAGAACTCTGTCGGGAAAGGTCCTTCCCCAACCCGGGTCGTGTACGCTTTGACCGCGGCCAAAATTTTATTGATCTTGGTCGGAGGCACGCCGGTCCCGGAACAAACGCCGCCGGATGTTGTGCTCGATGACGTGACGAACGGATAAGTCCCAAAATCGATATCGAGAAATGTTCCTTGCGCACCCTCAAAGAGGACCGCTTTGTTTTTATCAATAGCATGGTTCAAATAAACAACCGTATCGCAAACAAACGGACCTAAAAGTTTTCCGTAATTTAAATATTCTTCGTAAACCGTCGTGAAATCAAAATCTTTTTGCTTAAAAACTTTACTGAAAATCTCATTCTTCTCGGTGAGATTATCTTCCAGCTTCGATTTAAGAATAGTGGGATTCAAAAGATCGATCATGCGAATACCGCAACGAGCGACTTTGTCGGAATAACACGGGCCAATCCCACGTCCGGTCGTACCGATCTTATTTTTTCTAACCGATTCACGTAACCCGTCGAGAATTCGGTGATACGGCATGACGATATGACATAAACCAGAAACGCGCAACTGTTGCGGTGTGACATTGATCCCTTTGTTCTTCAGGCTGTCAATTTCACCCAACAGCGCTTTGGGATCAACAACAACACCGTTACCAATGACGCAAACTTTTCCTTTATGCAAAATGGCCGACGGTAAAAGATGAAAGATATACTCTTTGTCACCGACCACGACCGTATGTCCGGCATTATTTCCACCTTGATAGCGAGCAATAACATCCACATCCTGCGACAGAAAATCGATGAGCTTACCCTTGCCCTCATCGCCCCACTGTGCACCGATAACAACGACATTTTCAATCTTTTTTTTAGCTTTCGGCATAGTTTTCCCTTAAATCTTAATCAGCTTAACGAATAAAATGTTTGGCATTTTTTTGATTTTTTCAATGACGGCAGTAGAAACTTCGCTGTCGACATTCACAACGCTGATCGCCAATTTTCCTGCGGCTTCGCGGCCCAATGTAATACTGGCGATGTTAATATTGTTCTCGGCAAGGATGGTGCCGACGGCACCGACGATCCCGGGCTTATCATTGTTATTGATAAAAAGCATAAAACCGTTCGGGTTGGTTTCGACATAAACATTGTTCACACGAACAATACGCGGTTGTTGATTGGCCGACAATGTTCCCCAGACCGTAAAGGTTTCTTTGTCTGTTGCGATTTCAACATTCAAAAGATTAACGAACTCCCCTTTTTCGTTAGACTGGATTTCCGAAACTTTAATACCGCGTTCACGGGCAACGTCCAAAGCATTGATGGAGTTGACGGTTTCGCCTAAAATCGGAAGCAATATTCCTTTAACGAGCGACAAGGTTAACGGTGCCGATTTATAGTCCGTTACAACACCGCTGTAAGTGATTTTTACATCGCTTAAACGACCGTTGATCAACTGTCCGGCAAACTTTCCGATGCGTTCGGCCAAAGCAATATACGGCGCTAAAACCTTATAAGCTTCTCCGCTTAATGACGGAAAATTGGCCGCATTCATAATTCCGTGGCCCAACAACGCGTTCTTAACGGTCTCGGCAATTTCGATAGCGACGTTGACTTGCGCTTCGCTCGTCGAGGCACCCAAATGCGGCGTCATAATGCAATTATCAAATTTCAAAAGCGGTGAATCGGTTGGTAACGGCTCGACATCGAAAACGTCGAGCGCACAACCGGCAATCTGTTTGTTTTCCAGTGCTTTGATTAAAGCCGGCTCATTGATGATCCCGCCGCGTGCGCAATTGAGAACACGGACGTTTTTCTTCATCATGGCAAATTCCTTATCAGAAATAATATTGGTTGTTTCCGCGGTCTTAGGAATGTGGACGGTAATGTAATCGGATTCCTTGATCAACTTTTCAAATTCCACGATTTCAATACCCATCTTTGCCGCGACTTCTTTGGACAAAAACGGATCGAAAGCGAAAACTTTCATCCCAAAGGCCCTGGCAAAACTGGCGACGGTGGCACCGATACGGCCAAGCCCGACAATACCTAATGTTTTTCCATAAAGTTCAACACCGCTGAATTTGGAACGGTCCCAGCGTCCGGCTTTCATGGAAGCGGCAGCCTGGGCGATATTGCGCGACAAGGCCAAGATCAAACTCAAGGTGTGTTCTGCCGTCGAGGTGGTATTCCCGGCCGGCGTGTTCATGGCCACAACACCTTTTTTCGTGGCGGCAACGAGATCAACATTGTCGAGCCCGACACCGGCACGTCCGATGACTTTCAATTTATGGGCGGCTTCGAGAATTTCGGCAGTGACTTTGGTTTCACTCCGGACGATCAAAGCATCATACTGACCGATGATCGCTTTTAATTCTTCCGGTTTCATTCCGGTTTTCAGATCAACTTGAAATTCTTTGACGGCCCTGAGAATTTGCAACCCCTCTTCGGCCAGCTTATCGCTGATTAAGATTTTCATGACTACCCTTTCACGGATTAAAAACTTTTTGTGCTGCGGCAACCCCGGCACCCATTTCAAATTTATGTCCGAGCTGCTTCAAAACTTTTTCCAAACAGGCAATCCCGGTCAAAATATCATATTCATCGATGACCCCCATGTGCGCGATGCGGATAATCTTGCCCTTGACGGCATCTTGGCCAGGAGCCACGGAAATGCCGTGCGTGTCGCGCATAATTTTTACGACCTTGTCTCCGTCTATGTTTTCGGGCATACGGATCGCGGTCAAAACGTTCGAGATGGCACTTTCGTCGGCAAAAAGCGATAACCCTAACGCTAATGCTGCCGCGCGAGTCCCTTTCGCCAAACGAGCATAACTGGCCAACATATTGTCGAGTCCGTTTTCCTTGATCATCTTCAAGCTTTCGGCAAGCGCGATGACGACACCGATCGCCGGAGTAAACGGCGTATCCGTTTGTGTCCAGGCCTTCTTATATTTGCGAAGATCAAAATAATATTTTTTGATTTGTGACGTTTCCAATAAAGCATCCGCTTTCGGGGAAACAGAAACGAACGCCACACCCGGAGCAAGCATCAAGCCTTTGTGCGACGCCGAACAAACAACGTCGACGTGCCAATTGTCCGTTTGCAAATCCTGCACCGCTAAACCACTAACGGCGTCAACAATGAGAATCGCCGAAGAATCTTTGACGACTTTACCTATGCCTTGAATATCAGCATTGGTACCAGACGAGGTTTCACTATGGGTCGCAAAAACGGCTTTGATGTTTTTATCGGCATCAAGAATTTTTTTAACGTCAGCCGGATTAACATTGGTTCCCCACGGCGCCTTGACAATTTGCGCTTGAACACCGTAAGCTTTGCAAAGTTCGCCCCAGCGTTCACCGAATTTACCGGCTTCGGCAATGATGACTTTGTCGCCGGCAGATAAAAAGGAAACAACACTGGACTCCATCGCCGCGGTCCCAGAACCGGCCAAGATATAAACGTCATTTTTGGTCTTAAGGACGTCTTTCAGGCCTTCGACGACTTCATTTAAGAAAGTTTGGAATTGTGGGGTGCGGTGATGGATGATAGGGCGTCCCAAGACTTCGCACAAACGCGGTGGAACTTGTGTCGGACCCGGAGTCAAAAGCAAAATACGATTCATTTCAATATCCTTTCAAATACAGCTGTTTATTTCTTTTTAAGATCTTTAACAGTGTATAAAACTTCATCAACGAGACCATAGACCTTAGATTCTTCGGCGGACATGAAGAAGTCACGATCGGTATCTTGTGTGATCTTCTCGACCGTTTGTCCGGTATGACGGGCCAAAATCTTATTAAGCTCTTCTTTCATACGCAAAATTTCTTTGGCCTGAATAGAAATGTCGCTCGCGGTCCCTTGCGCCCCGCCCCACGGCTGATGGATCATGATGCGAGAGTACGGCAACGAGTAACGCTTTCCGGCGGTGCCGGCGGCTAAAAGTACCGCGCCCATGCTGGCCGCTTGGCCGATGCAATAGGTGCAAACGTCGGGCTTGATAAATTGGATGGTATCGTAGATCGCAAGACCGGCGGTGACCGACCCACCCGGACTGTTCACGTAAATATTAATGTCTTTGGTTGCGTCTTCACTTTGCAAAAATAAAAGCTGAGCAATGATTAAATTCGCAACATTGTCGTCGATTGCGGTGCCGATAAAAATGATCCGGTCCTTAAGCAGACGAGAATAAATGTCATAGGCGCGTTCGCCATGACCGCTTTTTTCAACAACCATCGGGACGAGATATTGGGAAATAGGATCCATTATTGCTCCTTTATATTGTGTCCTTGCGAGGCCGTAAGGCCGAAGCAATCTCATATAGATTGCCGCGTCGCCCTTGCAGGGCTCCTGGCAATGACGATTAGGCCTTTGCTTCTTCCCAGCTGGCTTCCTTTAATAAGAAGGCCATCACTTTAGCGGGAAGACTTTCTTTTTCCGAATGGGTGTGAATGCCTTCGGCTTTGGCAATCGCGTCTAGAATCAAATACACTTTGACATCTTTTTCGGCAGTCGGCGCAAATTCCTTGCGCATGTCTTCTTCACGTTTGGTGATTTCGGTTTCCGGCATGCCCTGTTCCTTCATGCGGTGCTTCGTATCATGCATGCGGTGTTCCAATTGGCGCTTAACTAAACTTTCCGGGACGGCTAATTTCGCGTCTTTGATCAATGCATCGAGGAGTTGATTTTCGACATCGATACGATTCTGGCGGTCTTTGTCCATTTCCATCTGGCGGGTCAAAGATTCCTTAAACTCAGCCAAGCTCGGATAACCTAAGCTTTTGACAAAATTATCGTCGAGCTCCTGCGAGTGTCCGGCATGAGGACCGACGACTTGTTCTTTCTCGCCGCCGGCTTTCTTAAAATACTCCAAGGTCTTGTCTAATTCTTCGTCGGTGACTTTGGAACTTTTACGCGTAACTTTTATACCTTTATAATGCCCTAGATTGACTTCCGGTTTGATATCAACGTGCGCCTTAAACTTAATGAGACCGTCCTTGTATTCAACGTCGTGGATTTCCGGAAGATCGAGCGCGTCAATTTTTTCTTGAGTAATACCTTCTTGATAAACTTCGGGGATCAATTTTTTAATGACTTCTTCACGAGCCAAACTGCCGTGCTGGGCTTCGATCATCTGGCGCGGAGCTTTACCAGGACGAAAGCCTTTGACTTTGGCGACTTTGGTGATTTCACCCATGATTTCGGCGTGGGCGGCAGCGACACGGTCTTTCGGGATTTCAAACGACAATTCACGTTTTAAAGCGTCTATTTTCTTAACTGCAATTTTCATTATTTTTTAACCCTTTCAACTCTGTTGCTTCCTTGTTTAAAAAATAACCCTGAGCTCGTGCCACGAGCGAAGGATCATATTATTTACCCCCTGCTGGTTTAATTTGATTAAAAACATCAAATTAAACCAAAACGCTGGGGGTGATTCGTTCGGTAAATAACCTCACGAATCACATCCTAAACTTTTCACCTAAATAAATTTGCTTAGCTTTGGGATTGTTGATTAAATCGTCAGCTGTTCCCGCGATTAAAAGCTTTCCATCAGCGACGAGATATGCGCGATCGGTGATCGACAATGTTTCGCGGACATTGTGGTCGGTCAGCAAAATCCCCAAACCCTTCTTTTTCAACTCGCGAATGATCTCTTGCGCTTCCGCAACGACAATCGGGTCAATTCCGGAAAAAGGTTCGTCCAAAAGCAAAAACGACGGATTGGTAACTAATGCACGAGTGATTTCCAGACGGCGACGTTCTCCGCCGGACAAGGTGTAAGCCTTGTTTCTGGCTAAATGGGAAATATTCAACTCTTCTAGTAAACTCTCGAGACGTTTTTTGCGCTCCCGCGGACTGATATCCAGCGTTTCCAAAACCGCCAAAATATTTTCCTCGACGGTCAACTTACGAAAGATCGATGATTCCTGTGCTAAATAACCCATCCCGAGCTTACAGCGTTCGTGGATCGGTTTTTTGGTAATGTCCATTTGGTCAAAATGGATTTGCCCCAAATCCGGGGCGATGATTCCCACAATCATGTAAAACGACGTGGTCTTACCGGCACCATTAGGCCCCAAAATCCCCACGATTTCCGACCGGCCCACTGAAATGCTCAAACCGTCGACAACGCGACGTCCGTTGTAACTTTTGGTCAAGCTTCGGGTTTCTAGGAGATTGAGCGACATAATTTTGAAGTGCCCATTATATTATGATTTTTAAAAAAGAAAAGCGCTTATTTCTTGTCTTTTGAATCTTTTAAAGACGGCATAAGACTCTTGCCGTTCATTTCCATGATCAGTTTCGGACGTCCAACCAAGGTTAAAGTTTGGTCAGTTGCGTTATAAACCGCTTTATCAGAATGCGTTACATTCCCGCCCTGAAGGATCTGCACATTGCCAGTACAAACCGCTTCTTTGATACGATTGGTGACCGGATCAAAAAAGACTTCCATAAGGTCGGCTTTTAAGGTCCGGTCGGCTTCAATCGCTACCACATTTTTACTGAACGTCGCCCGACTCTTCTTTTGGTCGATTTCCATCGGCCCATCACTGGTGATCACAACTTTTTGGATCTGCGTTTTTTCATCTTTAACGATCACAGTGACATCTTCGTTCATCTGCGCGGTTTGTAAGTTCGGATGCGCCTTCAAGCCGGTACCGGTTGCGGTCATCCCCTGGCTTGGGTCGGTGATTTTAACCGCCGCATCAGTTTTGACTAAATCGTTTTTCTTGTCCCAATCCAAATAATCCGTCGTCAAGGTTCCGCCGCTGGCTTGGGCGGTAATGACCACATCTTTTTCCAAATGCACACTGCCGCTGGTCTTATTAAGCTGGCCGCTCTGGGCAGTCAAATTCACCTGCTGCCCTGGCGGGCCGTAATGATTGGCTTCGACATTCTGCATTTTGACAATATCACCTTCAACTTGCGCGGTGTCGCCCTTAACATCCCAGGACTTTGCTCCGCCGTCGGTATAACCTTGCAAATTGAATTTTTCAAATTGCTGCGCACCCTCTTGAGCGCCTGCGGGAGCCGCCGTGGTCACAAAAAATAAAATAAGGGTAAGAATTAATCTCATTGCGAAGCCACAATCTCATCCCATTTTCCCTGGGTTTTCAAAATAAGTTCAACGACTTCCCGCACCGCGCCATGCCCGCCGGGCTTGTGAGTCATATAGTCGGCAATCCTTTTGACTTCTTCAACACCGTTAGGAACGGTCACGCCGAATCCGACTTGTCGTAGGACCGCTAAATCCGGCAAATCATCGCCGACATAACAGACCTGCTCGTCAGAAACTTCCAGTTCTTTGAGCATGCGTTTATAATATTCAACTTTGGGCGAGGCATCTTGATAAACTTTATCGACCTGCAAATCTTTGGCGCGAAAATCGACCGGCTTGGAGTTGCGGGCGGTAATGATGGCAATTTTAAAACCAGCTTTACGCAAAAGGACCATGCCCATCCCGTCCTGCACATCAAAATTTTTGATTTCGTCGCCGCGGCTATCGACAATGATCTTGCCGTCAGTCAACACACCGTCGATGTCGAGAGCCAAAACTTTGATCTTATTGATTTTTTCTTTGAGTGCCGAATCCATCATTAGATTAACCCCGCTTTTAGAAGGTCTTGGATATCGAGAAGTCCGACCGGTTTTCCTTTTTCATCGACCACCGGAAGCTCATCAATCTTGCGTTCTTTAATAAGAGCAAATGCTTCCGCGGCTAAACGGTTATGTGAAATCGTGGTCGGTTTTTTCGTCATAACATTTTTCACGACTTGCTGTAAAACTCCGGGACCTTCATCCAAATGCCGGCGCAAATCTCCGTCGGTAAAAATCCCGGACAATTTTCCTTTTTTATCAATGATACAAGCCGAACCACAGCGCGCTTTCGTAATGGCCAAAAGCACATCCTGGACTTTACGGTCTTGTGAAACTTTCGGAAAGTGCTCGCCTTTGCGCATGATATCTTCGACCTTCAACAATAGGCGGCGTCCCAGCGTTCCGCCGGGATGATAGAAAGCAAAATCTTCACGACGAAAACCTTTTTTCACGATCAAACACGCCGCTAACGCATCGCCCATAACGAGGGTCGCGGTCGTCGAGGCCATCGGGGCCAATCCGAGCGGACAGCCTTCCCGCTCGACCGACACATCCAGGACCACATCACTAAACTTGGCCAAACTGGATTTCAAATTGCCGGTCATCGCGATGGTCTTCGCGCCAATCTTCTTGAGTAACGGTAAGAGGCGGGTCGTTTCTTCAGTCTCTCCGCTGTTAGAAATTAAAATCAACACATCGGCCTTGGTCACCTGGCCCATATCACCGTGTACGGCTTCTGCGCTATGCATAAAAATGCTCGGAGTTCCCGTCGACGACAATGTCGCCGCGATCTTGCGTCCGATGATTCCGGTCTTCCCCATGCCGGCCACAATAACGCGGCCCTGGCATTTAGCAATTAACTCGACGGCTTTCGTAAAGTTTGCATCAAGACGCTTCGCCAACGCCTGGATCGCCTGCGCTTCAATGTCAATGACTTCTTTAGCTTTATTAAGCATTTTTTATTCCTTGGTCGGATCAGAAATCCGCCCCATAAATAAAATCTGTCCGCTCATACGTTCCTGGATGAAAAAAAGAAACGGATGATCGGCACGAAAAACCTTGGGTTCCAAATCCATTTTGATGCTTCTTAGAGCCATTGTGACCGCCGTCGCTGCGGCCGCTTCCGTGCCCTCTTCATTGACGTCAATCCAGGCTTTATGAAAAACCCCGCCGATATAAAGATCTTCTTTCTCCGTGATTCCGGAGAAATCCGCCTTAGAGGCATCAAACGCACTCTTCATTCCCAATGACGCCAGAACGTCACCCAATTCCGTAGCGAAACCGAATTTGAATTTCGGTAAAAAAACGCTGACCTTTTCGGAAACCAAATCATCTTGCCATTGCTTAAGCACACTCGCGTTAATAGTTTTCTCCAACGTTTTAATATCGTTATCTTTGGGAAGAATGACCAGCATGCTCAACTCGTCGCCCTCATAATTGAGCCGCACCATTTGCATGAGATCATTTTCAAAATACGAAAAATTCTTTTGCCCAGAACTCATCAGATCCGCTTGCACCGTTTTTCCCGCAGATCGCCAAAAAAGATCTTTCTTGGTGCCGTTCTTTTCAAAGGACTCGCTCCACTTACCCTTAAAATAAATAGCGTTGGTGATGACCAGGCGCGTCAACTCATCAATACTGTCCGGTGGCAAAAGATCCTTAATGTGCGCCTTGGTTTTCACAGAAACCCAGTCGTTGATAAACAAACGCGAAGCTTCAAAATCGCCGGAAAAATCCTGGCTATATAAAGCGCCCGCATAAACATCGACGACGGTCTTTGCAAAATCTTTATTCAACGCATATTCTTTTTCGACCCACAGCGCATTGGCGACATTCAATTCATTGACTTTACCGGCGTTGGTCTTGGCCAAAATCTGTGCCGTCCGGTCCCATTGAGCGTGCAGCTCGGTCTTATTTTCTGGAATATGCAAAACATTGCGCATTTCCGCGGCGGTCGCACCGGCGGCCCCTTCATACGTCATGGTTAAAGCGCTGGCGATACTAAATGGCGAAAAGATAAAATTGCCGTCTACACTGGACAGTTGTGAATACATATCAAAAGCGAGCTGGGTGTTGTCTTTAGCTAATTCCGGCGAGTTCTCAGCGGACTGAACAACGGCGACGGGAAACGCGAAAAGAAAAACCGCTAGTGACAACTCAAAAAAGAATTTTCTCATTTTTTAATAGTCTTTCGTTTAACAACCTCATCGATGTCTTTCAAATCCTTTAACAAAACTTCCAAGCGGTCGAGCGAAATCATATTCGGCCCATCGGAAAGGGCTTTAGACGGGTCCAAATGCGTTTCGGTAAAAATCGCATCACACCCAGCGGCAATCGCGCACCGCGCCAACAACGGAATGAATTCACTTTTACCACCCGACGATTCACCTAATCCGCCCGGTTGCTGCACGCTATGCGACGCATCAAAAACGACCGGATATCCCAGGTCGCGCATGATCGATAACGCACGAAAATCAGTAACTAAATTATTGTAACCAAAACTGACACCGCGTTCGGCCAAAAGGATTCTTTCATTCCCGGATTTTTCGAGTTTCTTGACGACGGACTTCATGTCCCACGGGGCCAGAAATTGCCCTTTTTTAACATTGATGACTTTGCCAGTTTTTGCCGCGGCCACGACAATGTCCGTCTGACGGCATAAAAAGGCCGGGATCTGAATGATATCCAAAACTTCGCCAGCGGGCTTCATCTCTTCGACCGAATGCGCGTCGCTTAGAACCGGAACACCGAATTCTTTTTTGACCTGCGATAAAATTTTTAAGCCCGCATCCATCCCCGGCCCGCGAAACGAGTCAATCGAAGTACGGTTAGCTTTATCGTAACTGGCTTTAAAAACGAACGGGACCTTTAATTTTTTGGTCATCGTGATCAATTTTTCCGCGATTTTAAAAACGATTGTCTTGCTTTCGATGACGCAGGGTCCAGCGATCAAAACAAACGGCTTATTACCGCCAAAAATGATTTTTCCCAGTTTAACTTCTTTGATCATGACCATTTCCTTGTTACGTCATTGACAAATTATTCATTAATAAAGCTACCCTTTTTAAATCTTCCGGCGTATCGACGCTGATCGTTTCGTGGTCGGTCTCAATCGTTTTAATCTTATAACCCGCGTCTAAAACGCGCAGCTGTTCCAATTTTTCCGAAGCTTCCAAGCGCGAAAAAGGCAAGGCCTTAAACCCCATTAAAAAATCTTTGCGATAGGCATACAAACCCAAATGCTTGTAATAAATTTTCTCTGAAAATGGTTGGCCGTCGCGGTTATAAGGGATTGGTGAACGGGAAAAATATAAAGCGTTTTTGTCCTGATCGATCAACGCCTTAACAACGTTTGGGTTTTCTAAATCTTCTTTATTAGCAATCCGTTTAATGACGGTGGCTATCGAAAGTTTTGGGTCTTTTAGCAAAGCCTCAGCTAAAGCGTCGATAACACCGGGATCGATCAATGGTTCGTCACCCTGAATATTTACGACCACATCAACGACGATACTCGCGACCGCTTCCGCGATACGATCAGTCCCGCTCTCATGGTCTTTCGCGGTCATGACCGCTTTGGCACCAAAATCTTTTGCCGCTTTAAGGATTCGTTCATCGTCACAGGCGATCACGACATCTTCCAGCACTTTCGTTTTCTTAACTTGCTGCCAAACATGTTCGATCATCGGCCGACCATTTAACAGCGCCAAAATCTTTCCTTCAAAGCGGGTCGAACCCCAGCGGGCCGGAATAACACCGATCGCTTTCATAACTTACGCCGCTCCATGTGACTTGACCGCATTATGCAGTTCATCGCGCGTGACCGCGACCGCACCCATTTTCCCGACGACAACACCAGCGGCCGTGTTTGCAAGATCAGCAGCTTGAAATTTTGTGGCTCCGGCACTTAAGGCTAACGTAAAAACAGCAATGACCGTGTCCCCAGCACCGGTCACATCAAAAACTTCTTGTGCACGAGTATGGATTTGCACCGACTTTTTACCTTTTTCAAAAATATACATCCCCTGCTCACCTAAGGTGATCAAAAGCGATTCCAACTTTAAAAATTTCAAGAGTTGTTCGCCGGCGCGCTCAACATCGAAAAGTGAACGCAACGCATCACTATGCAAACCTAATTTATGGCTAAAGGAATGAGTGATTTTGATATTGCGGATAGCATTTTCCGCCTCTTTCCGATTAGGCGTAATCGACGTGACCCCTTCGTAATAAGAAAAATGTTCGACCTTAGGATCAACGGTGATAATTTTTCCGTTAGCGCGCGCCAACATACAGATAAATTTGATTAATTCTTTCGAAAGCAGACCTTTGCCATAATCGGACAAAACAACGGCATCATAACCTTTAATATTTTTTTCCAAAAATTTTTTCAGCTTGGCTAAAACCTTTTCGTTAATATCCTGGTCACATTTTTCACGGTCCAACCGCAAAACCTGCTGATGATGAGCGACGATACGGGTTTTGACGATCGTCGGAATGGTATCGTCTAAAATGATCCCTTTGGTCGGAATGCCGCCTTTTTTAAGGGCCTCAAGAAAAATCTTACCGAAATTGTCCTTTCCGATTCGGCCAACTAAAGTAACGTTGGCACCAAGACTGCGCAAATTGCTCGCGACATTGGCCGCACCGCCCGGACTGAAGGTAGGTTCGCCGTCCTGCAGAACGATCGGGACGGGTGCTTCCGGAGAAATACGACTGACAGTCCCATGGATATGCTGGTCAAGGATCACGTCCCCTACCACGAGAATTTTTTTGCCCTTAAAACTGTAAATCAATTGTTTATAAGCTGTCATATCATTAAATAATTTATAGGGCGGGTAGAGTCCCGTAGCGACAGGACCCGCAAAAGAATCGTGATTTTAACACAGTTTCAAAAGAGCGTCAACAGCTTCCCAGACGGATTCAACGGAAATGGCGTTGAGGTAGCTATAGTCGATGACTTTCGCTTTATAGTTAGAAATCAATCCCTTGGAAGGAGTTACAACAACGCGCACATAATCACCAAGCGGCCGCCAACGTTCCGGGTTAATGCCCGACTCATTGCGGGTAAAGATGGAAACAACCGGTTTATTAAGAGCGGCCGCGATATGAACCGGACCGGTATCGTTGGATAGAAGCATCCGGCATTGGCGCATTAACGCAATGAGATGTGATATCGAAGTCTTCCCGCGCAGGTCAAAAACCCGCACCGGATCGGTCGATTTGACTAAAGACAGGACTTTTTCTGCTGCGATATCGTTTTTTGTACCGATGACTCCAATCGGACCAATGTTTTTTTCCTGCAACATTTCGATGATCTTGGCAAAACGCTCCGCCGGCCATTGCCGTCCCGGATCGCTGGCGGAAGGATTGACGATAATAAATTCCTTAGGATTGATCTTGTTTTGGGCGAACCATTGTGTCGCCCAGGCATCGGAATTTTTATTAATCGGAATGACGCATTGTCTTTCGGCCAACGGCGCGCGGACGCCGACAGAATTTAGAATATCCAAACAATATTCCGCTTCATGCTTAATCCCCGCTTCCCGATCATCAACAACGGGGTCGTTTAAAAGAAAGCCTAGCTTTTCATTACGGTACCCTGTCCGACGCGGAATCCCGGCGAGAAAACAAAAGCCATTGGTCCAGCGCTTAGTATGAAAAATGATCGCCCAGTCAAATTTCTTGCGGCGCAGATTAAAAACCTGCTTCAAAAAACTCCACGGTACACTACGGTCATGAATAATAATTTCATCGAGATCAGGATTACCTTCGACCAATTCACGCGTCCCCGGCGCGACCATCATGGCAATCCGTGCCTCAGGATAATTTTTGCGTAACGCGTGCACCGCGGCCGTCGTCAGGACAACGTCGCCGATCCGGTCGGTACGGACCACGAGAATATTGAGTTTTTTATTTTCCACGCAATGTCTCCGCTAACCAAGGTTCTAAAACCGCAAGGGCATCGCTAAATTCGATAGCTTTCGTACAATCATGACGAGAAGCTTTATCACCGGCACAGGCCGGACACCCGTTATTTTTTTGAATAACAATTTTTTTATCGCCCCACGGTCCGTATTTTCTTGGGTCGGTCGGTCCGAAGAAAGCCGCAACCGGAACATTCAAATAGCTAGCCAAATGGAGCGGCGCACTGTCATTGACCACCGCCAGATGGGAATGCGCCAGCAAAAATCCCACCTGCGGCAACGTCAGTTTCCCGGTCATATCAAGTGGTTTGTGTTTCATCATCCTGAAAATCGTTTCTGAGATGAGTTGATCATTCTCATCACCAACTAAAACAATATTCATTCCAAAACGTTGAGCCAAATAATCCCCTAACTGCGCAAAACCTTCCGGTGACCAACGCTTGTTTTCCGCGCGGCTACCGGGGGCCATCACCACATAAGCTCCGGCAGGGACATCGACTGAGGAAAGGCGCAAAGAAAACTTTTGCGTCGATTCCAGTTTAAAATCATGTGCCGTTGCCAAGCGGGCCAAATGCTGCTGGCGCATATGCCCCACCTTAGGCCGGATGAACATAAGCGGAGTCCGATATTTCGGAAAGATCAAAAACGGAATAGCCGAGTTACGAAGATCGACAACCAGGTCATATTTCTCCGACGCCAACTCCCGCATCCATTTGATCATCGCCAACAACGGCTGGTTTTTGCGATACACGTAAACTTTCCCAAGATGCGGATTGTCTTTGACTAAGGACTCTCCTTTCGCGCCGATGATGACATCGAGACGTGCGGCGGGAAAATCACGCTTTAAAATATCGATGACCGGAAAGGTCAAAATGATATCGCCGATATTCGTGAGCGAAATAACTAAAATTTTCTTGATCTGATTCTTCATATTTATTCTAAAGGGTGTCGAAGTATCCCGCGCGCAGGCACTATCAACATTCTTCAATTACCAAGAATTCTTTTTGCGGCCGTAAAAACATCCTCCACCGTCACCGCCTGCATACAAATATTGTCGGGGCACGCCAGGTAATAACACGACGCGCGATTGCAACCGACATCTTTATGGAAAATCTGAACTTTGGCTTTGCCGCGCGGTGCGGTGGTCGACGGCATGGTCGGCCCGTAGATCCCGATCACATTATGATTCACGCAGCTAGCAATGTGCAAAGGCCCCGAATCCGCGCTGATGACCAAAACCGCCTTCTCCATTAATGCGATCAGTTCCTGCAAATTGGTTTTTCCAGCGAGAATGACCGGTGTGACCTGCGATTGTTTGGCAATCTCTTTTGCCCACTCCAACTCTTTAGGACCTTCCGAAATTACAACTTTGATTCGGAGCTCGGTCATCAAAATCTTGATCAATTCAGCCCAATAAAAAGACGGCCAACGTTTCAAATTCCAATTGCCGCTGGTATGTACGACGATAAAAGGTTCATCGGCTTTAATGTCATTGCCCGTCAACATTTTAACGACCGCCTCCTTAGCTTCAGCGGGAACATTCAATTGGGACGTTTTGTCCCAAACCGGGACCCCAAACGACTCAATAACATTTAAATAAATATCGGCTTTATGGACCTCGTCGCCGACCGGTTCGACCGGATGCGTTAAAAAACGACTGCGGCCTTTTTTCTGGTATCCGACCCTAGTGGGTATGTTAGCCAGCAACATCAACAGCGCTCTTGACCATGATCCATGTAATAAAAATACGGTATCAAAACTTTTTTGCCGCAGACAGCGAATTAAGTTGATCTTCGCAAAAAGTCCGCGGTCTTTCCCTTTCTCGTCGTAAATTATAATCTCATCAATCCCAGGGACGCATTCGAGGATCTCTTTGACACGCGGAACGGCCAGACAAGTGATTGATGCCTGCGGATAATTCTTGCGCAGGGCTTTAAAGACCGGGATGGAAAAAATAACGTCACCCAGCCAATTGACATTAAAAACCAGGATTTCTTTCGGATCATTTTGCGGTGCGCTCACTTTATCGCACCTCGACGTTTCGCGAGAACATCTTTATACATATCCAGTGTTTTCTCGGCGGTGATATCAGCCGAAAAATTCTTTTCAATAAATTCACGTGACTGTTTTCCGATCTTATGGGCAAATTCACGGTCATTTAAAAAACGCAGGATCGCTTCCGCCAGTTTGGCCGGATCTTTAACCGGGACCAAGAGACCAGTTCTTTCATGATGAACAAAAATCGGAATCCCACCGACATTCGAGGCCACCAGCGGCAATCCGGCGATTTGCGCTTCCATTCCGGAAAGTCCGAAACCTTCGTCGATCGACGGCATAACAAACACATCGAAGAGTGACAAGATATCGCTACTGGAATTAAAGAGTGCTGCGAATTTTACATTATCATTAAGTCCCAACCGCGCAGTTTGTTCTTTAAGCTTGGCTTCCATCTTCCCTTCCCCAGCAATGAATAAAAGGACTTTCGGAAAATATTTTACAATTTCCGGCATCGCATCGATCAGAACACTATGACCTTTAACATCGGCCAACCGAGCGACAATACCAATAATGGGATCATTTTTAATCGCAAATCTTTCGCGAGCTTTCTTTTTGATCTCATCGGTCACAACCCGAAACGAATCGATATCAACGCCGTTTTGAATCTGATAAATCCGTTCTTCCGACACACGAAAATCTTTCAGCAAATGCTCTTTGACTGGTGGGCTAATGGCCACAACCCCTTCTCCCCAGCACGGGAAGGTCTTTCGGAACCAATGGGTTTTATAGAAGCCGTGACAAGTTGCAACATATGGAATGCCGGCCAATTTTCCTAAAGCTCGTCCTAAAAACTGTGTAACGCGGGTGTGCGAATGGATAATCTCGATGTGATTATCACGAATGACTTTAAGAAGACGCGGTACATCGCAATACATCCGTGGATTTAATTCGGACTTAGTGAGAACGGCGGCCTTGATCAAAATAACACCTTCGCGAGAAAAATCCTGCGCGCGCATCCCCCCTGCGGAAACTAAAAAAACACGATGGCCGTTTTTCAAATAATAGCGGCACAGACCAAAAAGATAACTGGTGATACCGCCGACATTTAGATGTGTGGAGACCAGAAGAATATTCATACAATCAATTAATCAGTTGATAAATCTGCTGGGCGACTTCCTCAGGCGTAATGTCGCGCATACAGACATGCGTTTTTACTTTACAGGTTGTTGAATAACACGGTGCGCACGGCGGTTTTTTCTCAATGACAACCGCGGTCCGCGCAGCGACCGGCGGCAGGTGGCGCTGCGACGACGTGGGACCAAACATCGCAATGATCGGGACTTGCATGGCTGCAGCAATATGCAGTGGGGCAGAATCCGGAGAAATAAAAACGCGGCACTTTTTTATGACTGCCGCGAGTTCCATCAGATCGGTTTTACCGACCAAAATCACAGGTTTAGTTTTTGTCAGTGTGGACAATTGTTTAGCTAGGTCACGATCTTTATCCAGTCCGGTCACCAGTACACGGATATTTTTGATCGCGAGAATATCGCAGAGACGGGCAATATATTCGACCGGCCAATTCTTTGTCCCCCAGCGGCCCGAGGCAGCGATATTAATGCCAATGACATTCGTGTTGCCACCGACCCATTCGGATTCCAAAAGTCTTTGCGCACTTTGAGTTTCTTTCTCCGACGGCCATAATTCCAAATAATTGTCTTTGGAGTAAACCATGCCGAGCTGACCCAGTATTTGATACTGATGCTCGACCGGCGGCAAATTACTGGCAATGTCTTTGACCGGATGCGTCAGGAGAAAACCTAGACGGCCGCGTTTAAAACCGTAACTCTCTTTGGGAAAACTCAAGAACGCCAACAGATGACTGCGGTTGTTGTTTTGCAAATCTATGACTTTGTCGAACTTATACTGCAAAAGTTTACGGCCGATTTGCCAAAAGCGTTTCAGACCTTTATCGCGGTGTTTAAAATCGACAACGATCAACTCATCGACATACGGACAACGCTGTAAAATTTTGCGCGAAGCTTCACCCACCAAAACACAAATCCGCGCTGTCGGAAAACGCTGACGCAAGGCTTTAAGCGAAGCGGTAATCAGAATAACATCGCCTACTGAACTGATTTTAATGACCAGAATGCGCATCGACTTGCGTAATTCTTCATAAACTTTAATCGTGCTATCAGCCATGTGACGCAACAAAAACTTGGCTTCAATTTTTTGCCGAGCGGCGACTATAAATTTCTGTCCCAATTTTTTATCGGATAAAATCCGTAAAACAGCCTGCGCCATTGCATCACTGTCTTTGGGCATAACTAAAAGGCCGGTTTGTTCATCATCAATGATTTCCACAACACCGCCGACCGAAGTAGCAACGACGGGGACCCCAACGGCCTGCGCCTCAAGGATCACGCGGCCGAAAGCTTCCGGCACAATCGTTGACATAACCAGTACATCTGTCTTGGCTAAAAGTTGCGGAACGTCTTTACGGGTACCCAAAAACTCAACCGAATCATAAATTCCCAAACGGCGGGCCAAGACTTGCAATTCTTCCCGGTAATTTTCTTTTCCGGTGGGAACATCACCGATAATCCAGACCTTAGCCTGGGGAAGTTTGCGCAAGACCTGCGCCATGGCTTTTAAAAAATACGAGTGACCCTTAAGCGGCGTGATCCGGCCAACGATAGAAATGACCGGACTGGCTTTGTTGTTTTTCTCTTCACGCGGAATATTAAAACGCTGCAAGTCGACACTACGCGCAATACAACGGACATTTTCTGCGGCAACTTTAAAATCGTCGACCATGTGGCGGCCGATGACTTGACTAGGCACAATAATCAATTTGCTCCAACCCATTATTTCACTAAATAAATGCTTAGAATAGTATCCATGACAGGTCGTTAAGAATTCCGCAGATGTTTTACGGCAGGCAAAAAACGCGATCCACGCCGGGACACGCGAACGCGCATGGACGATATCGATCTTTTCGGTGAGAATAATATCACGCAATGATTTAACACAGTTCCACGCCGTAAAAATGGATTTCTTATGGACCGGGAGCGTGTAATGCGTGACACCGGCCATTGACAGTTCCTGAACCAAAGCTCCGCCGTGCGAAATCACGACCGAGTGATGTCCGTGTTCTTTAAGATATTTTGCAAAATCGACGGTACCGGTCTCCACTCCGCCGACATTTAGTTCCGGTAATATCTGTAAAACGCGCATAAGTTTCCTCTATATAATTTTCCGCAACGCTTCCAACACAATGGCATTGTCGTCTAATTTTTTTGTCTGGACCTTATTCTTGATCAATTTATAAAGCGAATCCTTCATATGTTTAACGTCCGCACAGAGAATGTAGCCTTCAGTGGTCAGACGCTCCAAGAACTGTCCGTGCTTGGTCTGTTCGAAAGGGACACCACTGCGCTCCTCGACATAAAAGGCCGCAACTTTTTTCCCCGCACTCGCCGCTTCGGAAATCATAGAAATGCTGTCTCCGGAAACAACGACCACATCGGACAATCCCAAAATCCCGCCGACTGCTTCCGGAACATTTTCGCGGTTAGCGATAACTAAAAACTTGCAGCGCGGATATTTTTTCAACTCGCGCATGATCAAATTCTCAACACGGCTGGACGTGCGGCGAGATGTTGTCAAAAGAATATCGGCGTGCGTTTCTTCTGCTGTCTCCATCAATTGATGAACGAGAATACGGACCCGTTGCTCGCTTAAAATAAACCCCTGAGTATCGCCCCCCAAGAGAACACCGATTTTAAAATTATCGCCTGATTTAAGATGTGAGAAATGTTTTAAAAGGGCGCTGGTTTGTTCCGTCAAATATTGTTGGGTAATTAAATTGGGGGCGCCGTGCGTTACCACCACATTGGCTGGCCACCCCTGGGGGCCTAACGGCCAACGTTTTTTCTTAACATCGTGTCGCGGCAAGGCCACCAGATCAAAACGTTGAAAACTTAAGATACCCGGCTTAAGAATCACGATATTTTTCGCGTCATACTCCTGCGAAAGAAGGAAATTGATCGGCGCGACCGCTGATCCACAGGAAATAATAAAGTCCGGCTTGATCGACATCATTTGCAAATACGAATCTTCCGTCAAACACAACCGCAACAGCCATTGTCGCCCGCGTGAATGCAACATGTTCGCCGGCACACTAAAAACCGAACATACCCGTGATAACATTCTATTTTTAAAGTTCACTTTAACAATCGGTAGCTTGGCCGTCACTCCGCGTTCGGCCAGTGCGGCTTTCAAAAGACTCGCAATAGCTTCCGCTTGCCGCAAATGGCCCGCTTTTCCGTCAGTCACAATTTTGACGACCGCCTCTTTCGAATATTTCCAAATTTTATAAAACCACATATATTCTGCCGGCGATTGTTTGATGTAATTTTCCATCACCGCAATCACCCTGGCCAGATTGGTCATCAGATCTTTCGATGCATCTCCCGTGTCGGCCAAGTCAAACGGTTTACTGATCATCAATCTATGATATGGTCCGTCAAGACGCGTAATATTGACAAAACAAATCGGCGCGCCGGTTTTGGCCGCAATACGCAAAGCCCCCATCGACATGCTGGCTTCTTTCCCAAAAAACGGAATGAGGGCTCCGTCGCGGCCACCCTGATCGACAACCAAAGCGACGACTTCATTATTCTTAAGACTTCTTAAAATTTCCCGCGTCCCCATCCCCCGTTCAACGACATTGACGTCACCATCCTTATTACGCAAAGAATTCAATAAATCTCCAAGACGAGAATGTTTCTTTTGCGCCTTAACCAAAACTTTATACGGATGTCCGACGATGGTGCCGATACGATTGGCCAATTCCCACGAACCGAAATGCATGGCCAAAAGAATGGCGCCTTTGCCCTGACGGATGGCCTCGTCGATATATTCGCGGCCCTGCAGGTCAACATAATGATTAAACTTTTCCGTGTCCATAATCGGAAAGCGAAAAAGCTCAATCAAATTCTGCCCGAATTTGCCAAACGTTTCTTTAGCGATCTGTTTGATCTCTTGGGGACTTTTCGTGTTGGCAAAAGCAATGCGTAGGTTAGTATAAACAGTTCTGCGGTGCTTGATGTTTAGATGATAAGCGATGAATCCGATCAGCTTCCCAAACTGCAAAGCAACCCTGACAGGCAGTATCCGCATGAACGCGGCAAACCCGTTAACGACCCAATAAATGATGGACTCGCCCAAGAACCATGTCCTTTCCGACTTCGATTTCAAATTCTATTTTTAGGATCCAACATTGCAGATTCGCCGCGAAGAACATTTCTTTAAATTGCGCAATTTTAACGCCATCTTTGGCGGTAGTAAAAATAATCTTGATCCCGGCTTTTTTTGCATCGGCCACGATATATCCGATGTCCGCCTCAGAATAAACGTGGTGATCGGCAAAGGCGAAATTTTTTTGCGTTTCAATTCCCAGTTCCGCAAGGGTCACGACAAAATATTCCGGATCACCGATACCGCAAAAACTCATCGCTTTCTCCGCCGGACCGGGCATTGCAACCGACGCGGTCAAAGCAACTTTTTCCCCGCTCAAAAGATCGACAAACAATTGCGGCCGATGCGCGGCCCAAGCCACCGAGCATGACGGATGAATTCTTTTTAAACGTTCTTCCAAGGCCTTCGCGGCCGATGGATTGACATCGGTTTTCGTCAAAACAATTACATCGGCACGTTTTAATGCAGCCAGCGGTTCCCGCAAAATTCCGCGCGGGATCAATTCCCCGTTTCCAAACGGATTGTTCACATCAACCAAGACAATATTTAAGCCGCGCTTGACTTTGCGATGTTGAAAGCCATCGTCTAAGATATAAACATCCACCGGCTGTTTCATTTTTAACTGCTGGGCACTTTTAACGCGATCCGCACCGACGCCCACAGCGATCCCTGGTAATTCCTGACGAAAAATCTCCGCTTCGTCACTAGGTGCGGCACTTTTCATATATCCGCGCATCAAAATAGCCGGCGACAAACCCTGCGCTTTCAAAGATCCGGCTAAAAAGAGCACAAAAGGGGTCTTTCCCACCCCTCCCCAGGTAATATTCCCGACGCTGATGACCGGTTCTCCCAAGTCAACAATTTTGGGAAACCCGCGCTCATAACCCAGATTTCTGACCGCTAGTATTGCCGCATAAAACAGCGAAAGTACCCACAAAAAGAACCTGAGGACACCGGTAGCAAAACCGCCGTTCTGATCTGTTATCACTCGATATAAATAGTCACGTACCAAGACAGTTCTCCTATTGAAATGCCCCTTATTTTACACGAAAAAAGCAAAGCCGCTAGCATAAGGATTATTATTAGTAGGACTTAACTAAGACGGACGAACGGGTTGGTATTGAGGACTTTGGAAAGAAATTTCTGGGTGAGAACAGTAGCTCCTTGGTTCTTTTGGACAGTCAAACGGGCCCGTTCCCCCAAAGCTTGCCGCGTTTGGGCAGATGACAAAAGCCGGTAAAGCGCGTCCTGCAACTCGACCGCGTCCTGGACCTGGATGATGGCGCGTGATGTAAGAAAGACATCGGTAATATCAGCAAAATTTTGCATATTGGGACCGACAATGATCGGCTTGGCAAAAAACGCCGGTTCAATAATATTCTGTCCGCCGTTGCCAACAAGACTTTTTCCGACAAAAACCACCGTCGCTAATCGGTAAAGCGCTTTCAAATGGCCGATCGTATCGACCACAACGACTTCACCCGGTACGGTCGTGGCCCGGACCGCAGAAAACCGCTGCGCGCTATATCCAGATTGAACAGCCAACGTGCACACTTCTTGTGCGCGTTCGATATGCCGCGGGGCCAAAATAAGGGCCGCCGAAGGAAACTTTTCTTTTAATTTTTTGAAAATTTCAAGGACAACCTTCTCTTCCCCGGGATGAGTGCTTCCCGCGACCCAAATAAGAGCGTCTTGCGAAAAACCTACCTGCGCCGGAGTGATTATTTCTCCAGTTGAGACATCATCAAATTTCATACTGCCGACGACCATGGTGTTTTTCGGAAACCCGCCGAGGACAATGATCCGGTCAGCATCTTTGGCACTTTGCATACAAAATCCGCGAAAGCGGCGGAGAGTCTTTTGAAACAAAAATAAAAACCGACGGTAACGGTAGAACGAACCATCGGAAATGCGTCCGTTGACCATAACCATCGGAACATCAATCTTGGCCAAATTTGTTAAAAGGTTGGGCCAAAGTTCGGTTTCCGCCACAACAAAAATTTCCGGCTTAATCGCTTTAATGAACGCGCGCACGCTCCAACCGAGATCGAGCGGAGCAAAAAGAATGACGTCTTCTTTCTTAAAACGCTTTTGGGCCAGCACGTAACCGGTTTTCGTCACCGTCGAGATAACAATTTGCCGATCGGGGTGTGCGATACGGATTTTTTCAACTAATCCGACGATCGCCAACACTTCACCGACACTGACCGCATGGAACCAGATATTGGGTTTTTTAGAAAGGCGGTGAATAAATTCCTCACCGACAAATCCCAATCTTTGAATAAAACCGCCGTGCAATTTTCCGCGAACCAGAAGAACCGGAAGATAAAAAATAAACGCAATTAAATAAAAAATATTATAAAAAAACATCATAGGATTTTGGTCGAAAAGGGATCACCTTTCGGCGAGTTTGATTTTTGCTTTTTCCAATTTTTTATTATTCATTTAACTTTATATAAGCGAAAATCACTGTTTGAGCCCGGGAGGTGCTCTTTTTCCGGCCAAAAATTTATGCGTGCGGATGCGCTTTGTCATATACAGTTTTGAGCCGTTCCGTCGTAATATGCGTATAAATTTGGGTGGTCGATAAGTTCACGTGTCCCAGAAGCTCCTGCACCGAACGAAGATCAGCGCCGCGGTTCAAAAGATGCGTGGCGAACGAATGCCGAACCACATGCGGTGAAACTTTACTTTTAATACTGGTCATTAAAATATGTTTATTAATAATGTTACGGATACTTCGGTCCGTCAAGCGCTGTCCATTTTTATTTAAGAACACGGCCCGCTGTGGCTTCACACCTTCTTTAACCGGACGAGTCGCCAAGTAGGCACGGATTTCTTTGAGCGCGGTATCTCCAATAGGAACAATGCGCTCTTTCTTCCCTTTTCCCAAAACCTTAATAACGTTACCAATAAAATCGATATGTTCGATGTTGAGGCCGACCAATTCGCTAACACGTAAACCGGAACTGTAAAGCGTTTCAAAAATGGCGCGGTCCCGTTGTCCGCCGGTCTTCATCAGTTTAGGCGCTTCAATCAACTGAGTGACTTCTCCTTCCGAGAGAAAATTGGGTAACATTTTGTCCAACTTAGGCGTCATCAAGAGAACGGCCGGATTTTCTTTGATGTAACTTTCGCGTTGCAAGAATTTATAGAGACTGCGAATGGATGATAGTTTACGGGCCAATGTGCGCGGTTTGAATTTCCGTGTGCGTAACTGCGCCAAGTAGCGGCGAAAGTCATTGTATTCGACTTTTTCCAGCGGTTTCTCTTCGAGGAATTTTATAAATTCAATGAGATCAAGTTTGTAGTTAAGAAGTGTATGCGGCGAATAGTTTTTTTCAATATCAAGGTAGGTCAGGAATTTTTCAAGATAGCGGTTCATAAGTATGGGAAGTTGATCCGGTAGGTTCCGCCGTGAGTTTGATTTCGATTTTCTTCCAGCTCTTTTCTAGAGGAAATCGAAATCACTGTCTGAGCGCCGGAACCTACCGGATCAACTTTAAGATGTTTCCGTCTTTGTTGCTTCTGGTGTCTCAGGCAATGTATTACCTGTAAATGTGCAATTGGGATATTTGCTGCAACCATAGAATGCGCGACCGCTTTTCCCGCGGCGCTTGACCAACTCGCCTTCGCAATCCGGCTGCGGACACTTCACACCCGTCGTGATCGGCTTGGCAAATTTACATTCCGGAAAACCGGAACAGCTTAAAAATTTTCCGCGGCGGCCCCATTTGATAGCGAGCGGACGACCGCATTCTAGACATTTCTCGTCTATCAACTCTTGGGTCTTCTCAATGGTAGCCATGGCATGATCGAGCTCAATTTTAAAAGGACCGTAAAATTCCTTCAACAAAACAGCATACGCCAATTCGCCTTCTTCGACCAAATCAAGACGCTCCTCCATACCGGCAGTAAAACCGATGTCCATGATCGTCGGAAAATATTGCACTAACAAATCGCAAATCTTCATCCCCAACTCGGTCGCGTTAAAATATCCGCGTTCACGGAGAACATAATTACGCGCGACGAGTGTCGATATGATTGAAGCGTAGGTACTTGGACGGCCGATGCCTTCTTCTTCGAGCGTTTTGACCAGACTAGCTTCGGAAAATCTTGGCGGCGGTTTGGTGAAATGCTGGCTCGGTTTAACTTCAATCAGTTTCAAAGCATCGTTCTGCACATACGGCGCAAGGTCGACCTTCCCTTCATCGTCTTGAACGTGCGGGTCCAATGTTAAAAAACCATCGAAGACCAACGTCGATCCCGAAGCGGAAAACAAGAAACGGCCCGCTGTTATTTCAACGCGTTTATTACGAAAAATCGCCGGCATCATTTGCGAACTCACAAAACGGCGCCAAATGAGCGAATATAATTTCATCTGATCTTCGTCGAGATATTGCCTGATCTGCTCCGGCTTGTTCATCACGTCCGCCGGACGGATCGCTTCGTGCGCTTCCTGTGCCGACTTCTTCGATTTATAACGATTGGCGGTTTCTGGAAGATACTTGGCGCCATACTCAGACTTAACAAAATCGCGGACCGCATTAAGCGCATCATTGGCAATATTGACCGAGTCGGTGCGCATGTACGTGATCAACCCGACCGGGTCGCCGCCGCCCAACTCAATTCCTTCGTAAAGCTGCTGCGCGACTTGCATCGTGCGATTCGCGTTAAAGCCGAGTTTGTTGAAAGCTTCCTGCTGCAGAGTCGACGTAATAAACGGCGGTGACGGATTACGTTTGACATCTTTCTCAATGACATCGGAAATGACTAGTTTTTCTTTTTTAATTTCTTCGACAATATTGTCGGTCGTGTTTTTCTCTTTGAGTTCAAACTTCTCGTTAGCGATCTTTTCCAGACTAGCAGTAAGGATTTGCTTTACGCCCTGCTTTTGCACGTCAATAGCGACGAGCCAGTATTCCTGAGGAATAAAATTACGTATGGCGCGTTCACGGTCGACAATCAAACGCAACGCCACAGATTGTACACGGCCGGCGCTTAAGCGCGACCCGACTTTTTTCCATAATAGCGGGCTGATCATGTAACCGACGATGCGGTCTAAAACACGGCGGGCCATTTGCGATTCGATCTTTTTAGCATCAAATTCGCGAGGATTTTCAAAAGCTTTTAAAACCGCGGTCTTGGTGATTTCTTGAAAGGTAACACGATAAACTTTTTTATCTTCGCCTAAATACGGCATAATGTTCCAGCCGATGGCTTCCCCTTCCCGGTCAGGGTCGGTCGCGAAGTAAATTTCATCTTTGGTCTTGGCTTCTTTTTTCAATGCCGTCAGCGTCTTGTGTTTGGCACGCATGACGATCAATTTGGCGGCGAATTCATGCTCAACATCGACCCCGAGCTGCGACTTGGGCAGATCGATCAAATGGCCCATCGACGACAAGACCTTAAATTTCGTTCCGAGAATCTTGTTGATCGTTTTGACTTTAGTGGGAGATTCGACGATGACTAACGCTTTGGCCATGAAATCACTCCGTTATAATTTTACAAAATATTTGCCCGGCAATTGCTTAACGACTTTCCTTAATTCTAATCTTAAAAGAATACTTGCCACTTCCGCCTGCGGTTGGCCTGACTTTCCGACTAGATCATCAATATACAATGGTTCCGCACTTAACAACTCTACAAACACTGTTTCAGTTTCGCTCAACAGGTGCCGGACCGAAACCGGTTCTATCGTTTTTTTGGCTTGCGGTGCGGCGAGATTGCGCCGTAATTCCGGTTCCAGCTCTTCTAAAATATCCTCAAAACACGTGACCAGTTTTGCGCCATCTTTAATCAAACGGTTGGTCCCCTGACTATTAGGGTGATCGATTTTTCCCGGGACGGCAAAAACATCGCGTCCCTGCTCAAGCGCGAAACGGCTGGTGATCAACGCCCCACTTTTAAGTGACGCCTCAATCACGAGGACCGCAAGCGACAAGCCGCTGATGATCCGGTTCCGGGCGGGAAAGTTAAACGTAATAGGCGGTGTAGCCATCGGGAATTCAGAAATGATCGCGCCATTTTGGCTGATCTGACGGTAAAGTTCTTTATTCTCTTGTGGATAAATGTGGCTCAGCCCGCAACCAATGACCGCGACCGTCTGTCCACCAGTCTTAAGACAACCACGGTGTGCGGCCGCATCAATGCCCTTGGCCAAGCCGGAAACGACAACAAAACCCAGTTCCGATAGCTGGGCCGAGAATTTCTCTGCGACGGTCAAACCGTAAACAGAGGCATTGCGCGAACCAACCATCGCGACCGAAGCATTGTTGTCGGGCGGCAATTGTCCGGAAACATAAAGTACGATCGGCGGATCAGGAATATTGCGTAACGCTTGCGGATAATTGTCATCAAAGATCGTAACGATGCTGACTTGCTTTTGCCGGATTAGATTATATTCATTTTGCAAAAAATTGTCGCGGTCGAATTCAAGAATTTTATCCAGCACATGGCGCGGTAAAATTTCCGACGACCAGAGTTCTTTTTCACCGGCTTTTAGCGCATTCTGCGCTGAGCCAAAATACGTCATCAATTTACGAATCCGGCTGCCATTCAAACCGGGCAAAGCATTCAATACGACAACTGCTTCTTGTTCCGTCATCTCCAACCTCGTTTTTATTATTTTGTCAATGAGGTGAACAGGGTCAGAATATCGACGCACAGTTGCTCACCGGTTTTTCCATTGGCATCAATCACATGGTCCGCTTTTTCATAAAACGGTCGCCGCTTATTGAGCAGCTCATTGATCTGATGTTTGGGGTCCGGGGTATTGAGGAGGGGACGGTGTTGTTGATTTTTAACGTTTTTATAAATTTCTTCAGCGGTTGCAGAAAGATAAAACACAATGCCGTTCTTTTTCAAAATTTCAATATTCTGGGCATTTAAAGCGATTCCGCCGCCGCAATCGACGATTACGTCTTTGCGCGGGGCAATCTCTTCGACAACTTTGGCTTCCAATTCGCGAAAATACGCCTCGCCTTTGTCCTGGAAAATTGTGGTGATGGGCTTGCCCTCTTTCTCAACAATCATTTCATCTGTCGAGACAATCGGGCGGTTGAGCTTAGCCGCCAAATGCTTGGCGACCAGAGATTTCCCAACACCCATAAAACCGATGAGAACTATATTTTTTGCCATTGAAAAACTCTAACACAGACACCGTCGGGGTGTCAACCGAACTGAGCTGTTTAATTCTTAACTACTGGGGCTGCGGCTTCTTCGGTTTGTTGTTGATTTAGGGCGCTTAACAACAAGGGGAAATTTTGCATCGTCGCGGGTTGAATATTAATAATCACCGGATACAGACCATCGATATGAATGCTCTTGATATTCTGTTGTGGTAATGGCAGTGGGACTCCTTTGCCATCGCGCTTAATTTGCAAATCAAACAACGCGGGATTAAAATCGATCCCCCCTTTCTTGGGACCGATACCGGCTTCCGATAAAACGGTAACATCCTCTTGCTCCGGATTAACTAAAACAGAAGAGCCGGCAGAATTTCTCTGCAAATCTTGCTCGGTCAAAGGACTGGCGGCACGCACTAAATAGCGTGAAACAAATGAGTGTGGCACATCTTTTCCTCCGCTAAAGGAAAGACTTGATGGCCAATCTTTAATCAGTGGAATAGTGACGGCTTCCCGGCTGGTACGCTCAACTGTATATGTGACATTAAAACTTCTGTTCCTCAATTCGATCTTACCAACATCCCCAAAAGCCGTTTCGATAGAATCCATAGCGAGCTGTTTTGAGACTTCCTCATTCTTGGTCACGGAGGCCTGAGGAACGGTGACTTCAAAAGCATAAATACCATTTTTGCGTAATTGCTGATTAAATAATTTTTCCAATGTACGAAGTTGGTCCGCAAAAAGCAACGTCACATTTGTCTCAACAATGATCATGTCAAAACTGTTTGGATCTGGGAACATCTTGGCCCTTTCACCATCATCTTCAATATCCAAAGGCGCGATCACTTTAATACGGTTTATTGCATTACTGATATCCAGGTCGTTATAGCGATCGCCATCCAGTTCAGTGACTTTTACGATGGCTTTTGCAGGATTCCAAAGCGTTTTTTCCTTATTTACGGCAAATATCTGAAAATCAGGGTATCTTAACGCCAATTGTATGGCCGCCACTCCCCATCCAGCGCCGACCAAAAGCACTTTTTGCGGCCCGAGATTCTTTCTTTCATCTATAATACTGCTGATCTGATAAGCTTCCTCTAGCGCCTCGATACCCCGACTAACAATATTAGGTTTGTTCGCATAATACTCTTGGGCTCTTTGCAAACTGCTTGAAGCGAGAGCTTTACTACGTATTTGCTCACTAAGGTTTTGACTATCCGCCAATTGCACAGCGACCGATGAAACCCGGTCCCCTTCAACGCCTTTTTGAATTTTTCGTAACAACGGAAGTGACGGCGCACTCGGACTAGCTAGATTTTCGTGCTCAATGGCGGAGCTGGCCTCGGAAAACGATGTCCCTCCGGAGAAATACTTACGGGGCAACGTTTCTTTGCTCGCCAAATCAATTTCGTCCTTAATAAAGTTGTAAGCGCCTTTTTGAAACGCGGCCAAGTATTGGCTATAAATTTTTTCCCGTAAATCTTTTTCCGGAATATCAATCCCGGCGATCTTACTTTTATCGACGTAAATTTTTCCTAAAAGCGATTCACGAAGATTCGTTTTGTACCACGAGGCTAAAATAACGGCATTGTAAATTTGCCGAACCGGAGCGAAGGTCGAACCTTCATTGATTTCTTTTTCTAA
>Ga0163144_10000218_pt1 | contig 135332 bp, 125 predicted proteins | sample OliLak19BULKMAT1_FD_123175 | JGI IMG/M metagenome (GOLD analysis project Ga0163144, IMG submission 123175) | Freshwater microbial mat bacterial communities from Lake Vanda, McMurdo Dry Valleys, Antarctica - Oligotrophic Lake LV.19.BULKMAT1 | ecosystem: Environmental > Aquatic > Freshwater >...
GATTCAGAAACTTTAAGAACTACCGGCTCAGAGTGATTGCGCTTTGCGGGTGGGATGGAGTATTTGCGATCAGAAATTGATTCGATGCAAAATCGTCATGCCCCACGTTTCGGGGAAGAGCCATGAAGGACAACTACATTCAAAAGGGTGTTGAACTTATCGAACTGGTTCAGCACTTTGAAATCATTTACAAAAATGCGACGCCCAATAAAAAGCGTCGCATGGTTGAAATCGTGTCATCGAACCTTGTCTTACGTAACGGAAAGCTCGAATTTTCTTACAGAAAACCCTTCGACATGCTTGTCGATTCGGGCGGAAGTGAAAAATGGTGGAGCTGATCGGGATCGAACCGACGACCTTTGCATTGCGAACGCAACGCTCTACCAACTGAGCTACAGCCCCACTCAAATCGCGAAGAGAGTTTCTGTCTAGCGTAAGTCGAGTAGAGGGGCAAGCGCGGGAGACGGTTGCCGCACGCCGTCATGTTGCGTGAGAACTTATGCAATGGCTTGTGATTCGCCCGACGTAATGGTGATACGACCACACCGTGGAACAGAAACGCGACCTCGCCATCGTCCTTCGAGCCGTTCAATTCGAAGAGCGACATCGCGTAGTCACGGCCCTGACGGAGACGCACGGGAAGGTTTCGGCCCTCGCCCGAAATTCGATTCAGTCGCGTCGCTTCGGCGGCGGCCTGGATCTTTTCGCGGCCGGTGAGTGGCGGTTCGTCGAGCGAGTCGGGGCGGATCTGTTCCGGGTGGAGGGCGTCGACGTCAAGCGCGGCTACGAAGGACTGCGTGCGGATTTTCTCGCGCTCTCGCTCGCGAGCGCCTTCAGCGAGCTCATGATCAAGATCGCACCTGAACGCGAACCGTGTCCGGATCTTTTCCGTCTGCACGCGAACGCACTCGCGGCGCTCGAGGAAACCGGCAAGCCACTTTCGCGTGCGCATGCCCTCGCCTGCCTGAATGCTTACCTCGCCAAGATGATGCAGTGGAGCGGCAACCAGCCGCAGCTCGGTGCTTGCCGGGGGTGCGTGAAGCCACTGTCAGAATTCCCTCTGAGTATGAGCGTGAACTGCGCGGTGGCCGATGCGGGCTGGTACTGCTCGATCTGTCGGGCGGACGGCGTGGCCCATATCCAGGAAGGTGGTTTTCGCCAGGCCGCGCTTCGCGTGAGCGTGCGGGCGCTCGTAGACTTTTACGCCTCACTCGATGCGCCGATCAAGCAGGCCATGACGGCGGCGCGCGCGTCGGAGACTGAACACGAAGCGCTCTTTCGATTCATCGAAATGCTTTTGGAATACCACCTTCCGGGTTTCGAGCGAGGCTCGATCAAGAGCCTCAAATATCTCGAACTTTAAGGAGTCTTGAGAATCCGCTGAACAGCGGCCGCGAGATCTTTTTCGATAAACGTGGCGCGACCGGGCGCGAGCACTCTTTCGGACGCGGTCCCCTCGCCCGTGCGCACGAGCGCAGATCCTCGCAGTCCCGCTCGGTGACCGCATTCAACGTCCGAAACTTTATCCCCGATCATCCAAGAGCGGGTGAGATCAATTCCGTATTTTGTCGCGGCGTCGAGCAGGAGTTTAGGTTGTGGCTTGCGGCACGCGCACTTGGCGTCGGGCAGGTGAAAGCATAGCTCGTAATGATCCAGTTTCGCGCCGAACGGAAGAAGCAGCTCGGCGAGTCGTTTGTGTATCCGGGCCATGTTCTTTTCGTCGATTAATCCGCGACCGACGCCGGATTGATTCGAAACCACGACAAGCAGGTATCCTGCGCGCTTGAGGTCGGTGAGCGCAGCCCCCACCCCCGGAAGTAGCGTCATCTGGTCAGGTTGGCTTAGGTAACCGGGGTCATGATTGATCGTTCCGTCGCGATCGAGAAATACCGCCGGGCGCAGGGCGCGGCGTTTGCCTTCCCAGGCGTTTGCGGACGTCAGAATCGAATGCAAATCGTGTTCGGCTTTGAATCCGAGTTCTTTCAAGGCGAGCGTAGAATCCGCCACGAGGCGAGGCGGATCGCCCGGACGTCGGGGCGAATTCAGGATTCGGGTTTTTAGTCCGGATAACTTCTCCGCCGCCGCGACGATCTCAAGGACGGAGTATCCATTTTCACTGCCGAGGTTGAACGCCTCAAACCGTCCGGCGCCTTGCGGCCAGCCCAGCATGCGCTCGAGCGCCGCTTCGTGGGCCCTCGCCAGATCTTCGACATGGACGTAATCGCGAACGCAGGTGCCGTCGACTGTGGAATAATCGTTTCCGAAAACCTGCATTTCGGTTCCGTTATGGGCGGCCTTTAATGCGTTCGGAATCAGATGGGTTTCGGGATCATGCCACTCCCCGACTCGGAGTCCCGACTCCGCGCCCGCTGCATTGAAGTAGCGAAGCGCGATCGCATGGAGTCCGCGCGCCGCGGCCTGATCGCTGAGCATTCGTTCGGCCTCCAATTTGGACCGGCCGTAAGGGTTCAGTGGCTTTTTCGGAAGGGATTCGGAGATCGATTCGGTCCCGGGGTCGCCGAAGACCGCGCAAGTCGAACTGAAAACGAGTCGACCCATGCCGCGCTCGAGGAGTATCTTAACCAGTGCCCGGGTTTGTTCGACGTTGTTGACGCGATACTTTTCAGGGTCGGCGACGCTTTCCGCGACCAGGGCGGATGCCGCAAAATGCATGACGCCGTCAAAACGGACGCGGTCGAGAAGCGCTCCGACCGCCTTTTCGTCGCCTGCACGGGCCGGCGTGAAGTCATTCTCCAATCCCAACGCCGCGATCGCTTCGGGATGGCCGGTCGAAAGGTCGTCCAGAACATGAACTGAATGACCGCGCCTCAGTAACCAGGCCGTGACGGAGCTGCCGACGTAACCCGCCCCCCCAACCACCAAAATCTTACGCCCCGTTGGCCCCGGCATAGAATCAGGGTTAGCACAGGCGTCGGGGCGTCTGGTATATCCATTATGCCGGCATGAAACCGCTCTTGCGACTCAAGCCCTATTTAATCCCTTTCAAGTGGCACATCTTGGGCGCGCTCCTGCTCGCCCTTCCGCTGTCGGCGCTTCGCTTTAGCTTGGCCCCCTTCGTCAACCACTTCGTGACGGATCTCCTCGACACCAAGGACTCCTCCAAGGTGCTGGTCTACCCGGGCATCTTTATCGGCATCTACCTGCTCAACTTTATCGTGCGGTTTCCCCATTACTATCTGCTTCGCTACGTAATCGCGCGCGTGAACCAACGGATCAAAAACGAACTCTACGAACATTTGATGGGACTTTCGGCCGACTACTTCACCGTCCAGAGCACGGGCACGCTGATGTCACGAGTGGGGACCGATACGCAGTACATCGACGGCGGGCTCAACTGCATCAACGTCGTTATCCGCGAACCGATCACCTTCCTGCTGCTGTTCGGTTACGCGGCGAGTTTAAACTGGAAGCTCACGCTGATCACGCTCGCGATTTTCCCGCCGCTCGCCTGGGTATTTTCGGCGACCGGACGGAACCTCAAGCGTTACATCACGCGCATGCAAGAGGAAAACGCGAAGCTCTTCTCAACGCTGCAGGAAAGCTTCGTCGGAGTTCGCGTCATTCATGCCTTCCGCTTGGAAAAGTACGCGCGCAAGAAGTTCCGTGAACGAAGCGAAACCTTCACGCGCTTTTTATTGAAGACGGGTGTTTTGGAAGAAGCCGCGCATCCGATGGTGGAACTCCTGACCGCGTTCGCGATCGCGGGCGTCCTTTACTACGGCGGCACGCAGGTGCTTCAAGGCGCGATGGCGCCCGGAGATCTCGTCGCGTTTTGCGCGGCATTCGCGATGATGATGAACCCGTTGCGCCTGATGAACGACGTCAACATCAAGCTAAGCGCAGCGGCGTCCGCGAGTATCCGCATTTTTGAGATTTTCGATTGGAAGTCGCGCCTGCACGAAAGCGCAAGCCCCCGTCGCCTGGGCGAGTTCCGGGAATCCATTCAGTTCGATCGCGTTAGGTTCTTTTATCCGGACTCGCCGGCGCGGGAAGTGCTGAAGGGCATCTCGTTTGACATCCGTCGCGGCGGGACGCTCGCGCTCGTCGGCGAAAGCGGCTCGGGCAAGAGCTCGCTCGTCAATCTAATCCCGCGCGTGTTCGATGTTTCGAGCGGCGCGATCCGGATCGATGGCACCGACATTCGCGAGCTGGATCTGGACACCCTCCGGAAAAACATCGCCGTCGTGAGCCAGGACGTATTTCTCTTCAACGACACGATCGAGGAAAACATCCGCTGCGGACGCCTCGCGGCAAACACCTCGGAGATTCGAGACGCCGCCCGGCGAGCGCACGCGCTCGATTTCGTCGAACGTCTGCCCGAGGGGTTTGACACCGTCATCGGTGACCGGGGGCAGAAACTATCGGGCGGCGAGCGGCAACGGATTTCGATCGCGCGCGCGTTCCTGCGAAACGCGCCCATTTTAATTTTGGACGAAGCGACGTCCAGCCTGGACGCGGCTTCCGAGCGAGTCGTCCAGATTGCGATCGACGAGCTCATGAAAAATAAAACGACGCTCATCATTGCGCACCGACTCTCGACCGTTCGCGCGGCGGAAACCATCCTCGTCATTCGTGACGGTGAAATCGTCGAACGCGGTCGACACGAGGATCTAGTCGAGCGGGGCGGCGAGTACGCGCGGTTTCATGCAACGTCTACGATCAAAGTCGGAGAACCGGGGTGAACCCGTGGACGGCTCTCCTTGAGTCGATTCACTCCGCGGTGATCGACGAACTCAACGAGCGCTTTCCCGACATCAGGCCGGTCCTTGGATTGCCCAGCCGGTGTTCGGAATGGAAGACGCTGGACCCGGATGTGGCCCGCTACCTGGTTTTCGACGTGGAGATTCAGAGGCAGCGGGGCCTTGCGGCCGTCGGACTGGCCCCGCCGCTTGAGAGAAAATTGAAAACCGAAGTGTTCTGGGAGGCCCTGATCAAGCGCGCCGACAGCGAATTTCATCGCCGGGGCATTCAGCCCCGCTTTGGGTCTGGAATAGTCGTCGCGCCGCAAGCTCCCTTGCCGAAAAGCTTTACGCTCCCGAGTCGCGTGATTTGGATTCCAATCGTGGTCGACGGCGACCCTTGTGTTTTCGGGATTGGAATTTAAAAGGACGCGCCGCATCAGCGTTGCCGGTGGCTGCACGGCTCTGGTAGTTGTAACGAGATGACTCCAGAAATCGATATTCCCGACGCTTCATCAAAGCCCGTTCTGCCGGTCTCGGATCTCAAGGACATGGCGGACCTTGTTTCGCTTTGTAAGCGCCGCGGTTTCGTTTTCCCGTCATCCGAAGTTTACGGCGGAATCAATGCCTGCTGGGATTACGGCCCGCTCGGCGCGGAACTCAAGCGCAACGTCAAAGACCGCTGGTGGCGTGCGATGACGGATCGCGACGACATCGACGGGCTCGATGCGGCGATCCTCATGCACCCCCGGGTCTGGGAAGCTTCCGGCCACGTCGCAACCTTCAGTGATCCTCTCGTCGACTGCAAAAAATGCAAATCCCGCTTCCGCGCGGACAATCTCGAACTCGCGCAGTGCGGTCAGAAGCCGTCAAAAAAGCCGGGCGATCATGCAGAGTGCGAACTCACGGAACCCCGCAACTTCAACCTCATGTTCAAAACCCATATGGGTGCGCTCGAAGACGCTTCGGCCGTTGTTTATCTTCGTCCGGAAACCGCGCAGGGTATTTTCGTTAATTTTCTCAACGTCCAGCAATCGATGCGGCGCAAGCTGCCGTTCGGGATCGCGCAAATCGGAAAATCGTTCCGGAACGAGATCACGCCCGGCAATTTTATTTTTCGCACACGCGAGTTCGAGCAGATGGAAATGCAGTACTTCGTGAAGCCGGGTTCCGACATGGAATGGTTCGAGAAGTGGAAAGCCATTCGGATTCAGTGGCATCTCGATAACGGAATTCGACCGCATAAACTTCGATTCCACGAGCATGGCCCGAAAGAACTCGCCCACTACGCACGCGCGGCTTTTGACATCCAATACGAATTTCCGTTCGGCTGGCAGGAACTCGAAGGCGTGCATAATCGCAGCGATTTCGACCTCAAGCAGCATCAGGAGTTCAGCGGAAAAAAACTCGAATACTTCGACGAAGTAGCGAAAGAACGTTACCTGCCGTATGTCGTCGAGACCGCGGTCGGCTGCGACCGCACGGTTTTGATCGCCCTCGTGGACGCTTATCGCACCGACGGCGAGCGAGTTTGGCTTGAGCTGCATCCGTCGCTCGCTCCGATCAAAGTGGCGGTCTTCCCGCTCATGAAAAAACCCGAGCTCATCGAGTACAGCGACAAGATCGTTGCAAAGCTCAAAAAGAAATTCCGCGTCGACACCGACGAAGCGGGATCCATTGGCAAGCGCTACCGCCGCCAAGACGAAGTCGGCACCCCTTTAGGAGTGACTATCGATTATGACACTCTCACCCAGCACTCAGTTACTGTCCGCCACCGCGACACCATGGCCCAAGAAAGGGTCCCTGCTGAAAACCTCGAGCGTTACATTGAAGACTGTTTCGAGTCCTGGCTTAAAAAGTAAGCTCGTTTTCAGCTTCGGTGGCGGCAAGGCCGAAGGCAACGAAAACCAGAAGGAGTTGCTGGGCGGCAAGGGCGCGAACCTTCACGGGATGACGAAGCTCGGGCTTCCGGTGCCTCCTGGCTTCACGATCTCAACCGAGGTCTGCACTTTTTATTACGGAAACAAGCAGGCTTATCCAAAGTCGCTTGTTAAAAACGTCGAGCTGGCACTCGGGCGCGTGGAATCCGTGATGAAGCGGAAATTCGGCGATCGTCGTAACCCGCTCTTGGTCAGCGTGCGTTCGGGTGCCCGGGCCTCGATGCCCGGAATGATGGATACGATACTTAACTTGGGACTCAACGACGAGACCGTGAAGGGGCTTGAGGAGCAGTCCAAAGACTCCCGTTTCGCCTACGACAGCTATCGCCGCTTCATCACCATGTACTCGGACGTCGTGCTCGGCATTCACTCCAATCAATTCGAAATCGTGCTCGAGGATTTGAAACATGAACGCGGCGTCGAGCTCGACACGCAGCTGACTACGGCCGATCTTCAGCGCCTCGTGCAACAGTACAAGCAAATCGTTCGGACCGAAGGGAAAACGTTTCCCGAAGATCCCTGGGAGCAGCTTTGGGGCGCCGTCGGCGCAGTCTTCGGTTCGTGGATGAGTCCGCGTGCGATCACTTACCGAAAGCTGAATGACATTCCACTGGAGTGGGGCACCGCCGTCAATGTGCAGTCGATGGTCTTCGGAAATATGGGGAACGACTGCGCCACGGGCGTCGCGTTCACGCGCGATCCTTCGACCGGAGTCCGCAAGTTCTTCGGAGAGTTTTTGATCAACGCGCAGGGCGAAGACGTTGTCGCGGGCATTCGCACACCCCAGCCGATCAACGTCGGTTCCCGACATGCATCGGCGGAAGAGCTGCAAACGCTCGAGGCCGCGATGCCCAAGGCTTACAAAGAACTCGTCCGCACTTACCAAAAGCTCGAAAAGCATTACCGCGACATGCAGGACATCGAGTTCACGATCGAACGCGGCAAGCTCTTCATGCTCCAGACCCGAAACGGAAAACGCACCGCCGCGGCCGCGCTCCGAATCGCGTGCAATATGGTCAAAGAGGGCCTGATTTCCAAACGCGAGGCCGTGATGCGTGTACAACCGGAGCAGCTCGACCAGCTCTTGCATCCGATGCTCGATCCGCAGGCGCGAAAGACCGTGCTCGCCAAAGGCCTGCCCGCCAGCCCAGGCGCAGCGACCGGCCAGATTGTTTTTGATCCGGAAACCGCGGAAAAATGGGTCAAAGAACTCAACCGTAAAGTCATTCTCGTGCGGATCGAGACTTCGCCCGAGGACATCGGCGGCATGGCGGTCGCGCAGGGGATTTTGACCGCACGCGGAGGCATGACGTCGCATGCGGCGGTTGTCGCGCGAGGCATGGGCAAATGCTGTGTCTCCGGGTGCCAAGCGCTCAAGATTTCCAACGACTCCAAGCTTTTCACGGTGGGGCAGCAGACCTTTCGTGAAGGGGATTACATCACGCTCGACGGGAGCACCGGCGAAGTCATCGCGGGCCAGGTCCCGACGATCGCCCCCACCGCAAACTTGGATCTGCTTCAGCTCATGAAGTGGGTCGACGAATTCCGGGAAATTGGGGTGCGGACCAATGCCGATACGCCGAACGACGCCAAAGTCGCACGAGCCTTCGGCGCCGAAGGTATCGGCCTCTGTCGTACGGAGCACATGTTTTTTGAAAGCGACCGAATTGATGCGGTCCGCGAGATGATCCTTGCAGATACGAAAGACGGCCGTGAGCGCGCGCTCGCCAAAATTCTGCCCATGCAGAAACTCGACTTTAAAGGGATCTTCCGTGAGATGAAGGGGCTTCCGGTCACGATCCGGCTTCTCGATCCACCGCTGCACGAGTTCATCCCGCACAAGGATGAGGACCTCAAAGGCCTCGCGAACAAGATCGATGTTCCGTTTGAGCGTCTCAAGCGGAAAGCCGAACTACTTCACGAATTCAATCCGATGCTCGGGCACCGTGGCTGTCGCCTGGGCGTGAGTTTCCCGGAAATCTACCGGACGCAAGTTCGCGCGATCCTCGAGGCGGCTTGCGAACTCGTTCGTGACGAAGGGTTTTCCATCGTTCCGGAAATCATGATTCCGCTCGTGGGTGATTGGCGTGAGCTCAAGTTTTGCCGGGAATATTGCGAGGACGAGGCCAAGGCCGTAGTCGCGCGCTTCAACGAACAGGCCGCCAAGGGCACCGCTCCACGCAAGAAAATCGCCGTGAAGTATCTGATCGGCACTATGATCGAGCTGCCGCGCGCGGCCCTGACGGCCGCGGAAATATCAAAGTACGCGGACTTCTTCAGCTTCGGTACGAACGATCTCACGCAGACGACCTATGGGTTGTCGCGTGATGATTCCGGCAACTTCCTGAAGGATTATCTCGACGCGAAAATTTACGAGCGTGATCCGTTCGCGACGCTCGACACCGCCGGTGTGGGGCGGCTCATGGACATCGCGATTCGAGAAGGACGAGCCGCTCGGCCCGGGCTGAAGATCGGAATCTGCGGCGAACACGGCGGTGAGCCGCAATCCATCGACTTCTGTCACCGGACCGGTCTCGATTACGTGAGCTGTTCACCTTACCGCGTTCCGATCGCTCGACTGGCGGCGGCACAATCGGCGCTAAAGCAGAGCCGAACCAAGAAATCCAAGCCCCGGCGCTGAGCGGCTGTCTAAACTTTAGACGGGTAGATTTCGAATTTCTTCTTAATTTCAGGGGCTAACTCCACTTTTGGACGGGTCCCCGTGTTGCATTGTTTACTGGTCACACGGAGACTCCCATGTGCCATGCATTACGAAATCCCCTCATCGGCCAACTGCTCATGACCCTGTTGCTGGGAGTGATTGCTTATCCCGCTTCCGCCGACCCCGCGATTCAGTTCAAAGTCATGATTCGCTCGGGCCGCCTGAATCTCCGGGAGCCTGTATCCGCGGATGGATCCGCCGGGCAGGTTCTCGCCCAGCTACCGAAAGGCAGTGATGTGCGGCTTGATGCGGCCGCATTTCTCACCTCGCTCAAAAAGGAAACGGCCACGAGCGGTGAGCGAGAAGCGTTTTTCGCGAACCCTGATTGCAAGACTCTGAACGCCGTCTGGAAAAAGTTTCTGGATCGCGGCGTCGTTCGGGGTCAGTCCCACGATTTCATCAAAGTGATCTATACGCAGGAAGGTGGACGCGAAATATCCGGATTCGTCGCGTCCACGTATCTATCGGCCGGCGCGCTCGCCTGGTCCTGCGAGGATCTCCAGCGAGCCTTGGTCGAAAAGCTCGGAAACGAGCAGGCAAAATGCGGTCTGGTTTGCCTACTTTCGCAATCGTCCTCGGCCCAGCTCGCCCGTGATTTGGCCGGGCCTTTGGCGCGTCTGCTGGAAGGTGGCGAGGCCGAAGCCGCCGCCGCCCGTGGGCTCACGGAGCGTGCAAACGCTTTGTGCGCCACGCCAGCGCTCGCTTCGACTCCGGCATCTCAATTCGTTCCGGCGGCGGCGCCTCAGTTCGTCGCGGCCGGACACCCCGTGTTCGTCGCGCCAAGACGAATTGCCGGAGGCGAGTCGCTCGCAGACCAGTTCGCCGTCATGTTCATCGAATCTCAGGTGATGAGCCCGCGCGCGGAAATTGCCTCGGAATCAGGCTTCAGAGACCCGTTTCCGGGACATACAGTATTTGGCGTCGACGAGCCGTCACCGCTCGGTGACGTCATGCGCCCCAATCTCGCGAACCCGAACTGTCCACGCAGCTTCGCGACCCATGCCGTGCTTTTCGCCTGGACCCAGGTTCCAGGCATTACAGACCGCTGCACCACCTACGCCGTACATGTTTTGGATCAAGGCGATGTCTCCGCCCCCCCGAACAGCCCTCGCGGGAAGTCAGGTCTCCGAGGTCCAGGCTTCAATGATCAAGAAGTCTCGATTGATAAATTCACTTTGACCGCGATGGACGGCGTCAACTCCGACCCTGATTGGGGCGCTAAAATCGGCCGCCAATTCACGTTTTTCACTCCTGAAACCGCGCGAAACTCGGCACTCCAGATCACCGACCAGATGACCGCTTCCGTGAGCAACAATATCACCAAGCTAATGATGGTTTTCCCGCGCGATCAACGATCGACAATGCAGCAGCTCCCGGATGGCCGCCTGGAAGCGACGCTTGCCACAGGTGAAAAAGTCTACTTCGATCCCATAAGCAAAAAACTTTTGCCTGGAAGCGGCGTCCTCCAGGAAACCGGCTGGGTGGATGTCCGCCCCGATCGCTTCGTGCGCCGAGTGCCGATCGAATATGTCGGACGAGGAATATCAGTGACAAGCTGGTCTCGAACCTTTCGATCGCCGGTCGACGGTAAGAACTTTGGTCCGATGTACGCGGAAGTTTCGCAAGCCGATCCCACCCATCCCGCCCGTCGAGTGAAGTGCAACATCAGCGTAGCCAAGCTTTGGTTCCAAGAGGACGACGGCGAATCCTATGAACAGTTCCGCTTCGGTACCGATGCCGAGTTCTACGCTTTCCTTCGCGCCGTCACTCGCGACGACAGTACGGGCCGGGCTTGCCGGTTCTCGCCCCCGTAAACGAGGAAGAAATTCCAATAATCGCGAGACCTCCAAAGTGTATCGATTTTGACGCATTGCGCGACGCAGAGTGACCCGATATCTTTATGGAATCTGGAGGTACGTAAGATGAGAAACAGACGTAATAAACATGAAAAGCATCAATATCCTGGGACCGGTCCTCCACGTTTGCTTTAGCGTGGGCTGAGCCGCTTATTAGACGTCTGCGGTGCTCACGAACTGTCGGGTTCGTTTCCCGGCCGGAAGCGACAGTGACAGCCAATAAATCCTAAAAAATTATCAGCAAAATGCTTTCTGCGGCAGGTTGCCGGCGTGAGCCGGTCCTGGATGGTGAGGCGAGAATGGTTGCCCCCTTCAACAAGGAAAGCGTATTAAAGGCGGTCCTTCAGTGACCGCCAGCTTTACAAAGCAATGAAAAGAGCCCGGGGGTGGCGTACCACCCCTGGGCTTTTCCTTTTCAGATCGCCCGAATCGCGCGGTTCAAAACTTCGGGATTCAAAATCGGTATCCCGATCTGCCCGACCGCGAGCGCCCCGCAGAAGTTAGCTAGGCGCGCGCTTTGGGCCGTACCCATTCCGAGCGCCATCCCGTAACCGAACCCGGCCATCCAGCAATCTCCCGCCCCGGTGACGTCGATTTCTTCGGCGTCGAAGGATGCGATTTCGATCTCCCCGTGGGGCGCGATCAGCGTGCAGCCCTGGCTACCGCGCGTGATCGCGATAGTGGTCACCTGGCGAGCGGCATCCAGATCTAACTCGCGCGCTTCAACCTCACTCGCTTTGAGGAGCGTCATGCGCCCGAGCTTGCCGGCGAAAGGAGTTTCGTCAAAGCGCCGGTGTGTGATCCGCCTCTGGTGATCCGTTGAGCGGATGAAGCCTTGAGTGTCACAGAGGACGAACCGCGAAGTTTGCGCAATTTTATCCAGGGTTTCAGGCTGAATTTCGTTATGAATTCCGCAGGCGAGCGTGACGGTCGTCGGGCCTGAGATGTCCGCGGGCGTGATCGGCGGACACGCGGCAAGCAAACGGAGAATCCGTTCGCCTTGCGTGAAGTCCGCTTCGAAATGGGTGGTTTTGGCTCCGGAAACGACGAGAGCCGGATGGCTGACTTGCTCGTCGTAGAGGAAGTCTCCACCGACTTTGGCGATCACCTCGTGCTCGAGTTTGAGCGCGTTCCAGACGCTCGAGATATAGCTGCTCGAGCCTCCCAGCGCCTGAGTCACCTTGCCGCCCGGATGAATTAAAGTGTCGTGGCAATAATGTCCAACGACACGGATGGTGGGTGCGGCCATGGGGATGGCTACTGGCTTGGATTGGAGTCGTCAACTTCTGTCCGCTTACGGCTGTGAAAGGTTCTCGACCTCTGACTTGCCTTTTCCGACTTCCTTGGTACATTCCTCGGCATGCGGGTCAAGCGTCTGGAAATCCAAGGGTTTAAATCCTTTAAAGACAAAACCGTTATCCATTTCGACCACGCGATCACGGGTATTGTTGGACCGAATGGCTGTGGCAAGTCCAACATAGTCGACGCCTTCTTCTGGGTCATGGGCGAGCAATCGTACAAGCACATGCGTGGCTCGTCTTCGGAAGATCTGATCTTCAACGGAAGCTCGAAATATTCTCCTCTCGGCTTGGCCGAAGCGACCATGGTTCTTGAGACGGATGCGGACGACGTCGACTCTCCCCTCGCTGGACCCGATGCACCGGCCGGAGCCAGCACGCGCGATATTCCGGTTCACCTGCGTTCAAAAGAGATTGCGGTAACGCGACGCGTCCACCGCTCTGGTGAAGGCGAATACTTCATTAACGGCGTGCCCGCTCGGCTTCGCGATATCCAGGAACTCTTCATGGATACCGGCGTCGGCGCCAAAGGCTACTCGGTTATCGAACAAGGCCAGATCGGCAAGATCGTCAACGCCAAGCCCGAAGACCGCCGGCTCTTGATCGAAGAAGCTGCCGGGATCGCGAAGTACAAAAAGCGCAAGCAAGAGTCGCTTCGCAAAATGGAAGCGACCCAGCTCAACCTCTCGCGCCTCAACGACGTGATTCAAGAGATCGAGCGCGGGCTCGCATCCCTCGATCGTCAGGCGCAAAAAGCGCGGCTCTACAAAAAATACAAAGACGAACTCATCGACAAAGAGATGACCTGGGGTCGGCGCAAGGTGCTCGTCCTAAAACAAAAAGCCGAAGCGCTCAAAAAGCAGCGCGATGCCATGGAGCAGGAACTCCTGGCGATGAAGACGGAGCTGCAGACCACTGAAAATGCGATGGAAACTGATCGTGTCGCACAGCTCACGGACACGAAGATCGCGGAAGATCTGCAGGCGCGGATCCAGGGACTTTCGGAAAATCTCGCACGTGAACAGAGCGCGCTCGAGCTTTCGCGCAAGCGCCAAGGCGACCTCGCGTCACAAGTTCATGCCTTTGAGTCGGAAAAATCCGACCTCGAGACCCTGATCACCCAGGCGACCGAGTCGCTCACGCAGAAGTCCGGAGAATCCCAGGACTCGCAGCTTTCGTTCCAGGCCGCGGCCGAGAAGGCCCAGTCGACGGACGAAGCCACCCGCGCGCTTCGGAAGGAGACTGAGTCCGCGCGCCGCGACCTCGAAGATCTCAAGCGAACGTTGATGACGGATATCGCGCAGTCGTCGGATCTGCATTCACGGGCGGCAGCTTTGCTGTCGCGCGCGGAAAGCGCCGAAGGCCAGGCGCAGAAGTTGCGCGCCCAAGCCGAAACGCAGCTCGCAAAAGTCGCTCAGGCCCGCGACGAAGCCGCGCGTGCGCAGGCGACCTCGCAAGCCGTGCGGGAAAAAATATCGATCATTCAAGCCGAGCGCAAGTCGCAGGCGGAGTCCGTTGAATCGCTGGAGCAGCGGAATCGTGAGGCCGAGCGCGCGCGGGACGAGTCCAGCCGCAAGGCCACGCAGCTGCGTTCACGACTTCAAAGTTTGGAAGAGCTCGCGCAGGCCCACGAAGGCTACAGCGACGGCCCGAAAGCGATTCTCGACTGGTCCCGTGAGTCGGGCGAAAGTTCTCATCTTGCGGCTTTGGCCGATGCCTACGTCGTGGCGCCCGGTTTTGACGCCGCCCTCGAAGGATGGATGGAAGGCCGACTCGAGGCCCTCGTCGCGAGCAACGCGGACACCGCGCTTGCGTCTTTGAGCCGGCTGAAGGCGGAAGGAAAAGGCCGCGCGGCCATTCTGCTCAACACGGGAATCGGCCGACTTCGCACTACCGCGACCGCCTCTTACGATCAGGTGCGGTCGGCGTTGACGGCGGCCGGATTCCAGGTCGAGGGCGAACTCAAAAAATATGTTTCGGTCAACGCCCATCTCGGCGAACCCGGTACGCAGGTCGCCATGGCTCTGGTTGAAGGCGTGTGCGTGGTTTCCACATTCGCGCCGATGTCGGCGTTTCTCGCGTCCGGAGGGTTGAGTCGGTTGTCGGGCTGGTCGATCGCCAGCCGTGAAGGCGTCGCGCTCGACGCGACCGGCGTTTTGCGAGGCGGCAGCACGGAATCCGACAATGTCGCGAGCCTGCTCGGCCGTAAGCGCGCCATCACGGATTTGCAAGCTCAGGTCTCGGACGTCGAAAGCGCGCTTCAAGCGGCGGAAGCCGCCCATTCGGAAGCCAAGCAGGCGCTCGATCTCTCGCGCGCGCGATTGCAGACGCTGCAGGTGGAGATTCAGAGCCTTGAAGTTCAGTCCGCGGCCCTTGAGCGTGATGTGCACCAATCCGCGCGTGGCTTGAAGGATGCGGAAAGCCAGGCCGAACTTCTCGCGCTCGAAACCGCACAGATGGAAGAAGAAGCGACGCGCGCGAAAGCTGAGCGCGCGGCCATCGAAGAGCAGGTGCTAAAAATCACGAGCCGCCGCGCGGAGCTTGAAGCTCAGGTCGCCTCTTCCGAGGCCACGGTCTTTCAGCGCGAGACTGACGCGCGCGCCCGCGAATCCGAACTGCAATCCCTACGCGTGAACGAAGCGGAGCTTCGCGAACGTTGCACGGGCACCGCTCGTGAGGTCGAAGCCGCGCGCGCCCTGATCGCGGATCGTGAGCGCCGACTATCCGACGTCCTGCGCGGTCTTGACCGCACGACGCGCGAAAAAGAACAGTTCACCGGGGGCGACGGCGCGCTCGAAATCCAGATCACGGAACTCGTGCACGGCCTTGCGGGATCGCGGGAATCGCTTGCGGCGGTCAAGGATCGTTTGGAGCTGACGTCCGCCCAGATCAACGCGGGCCTCGAGAACATCAAAACGCTGCACCACTCGGGTGACGACAAAACCACGCAGGTCAATCAGCTCGCTCTTGAGGCCGAAAAGATTTCCGGCGATCTCTCGCATCTCGTGCAGAATCTCGAAGAGAAGTACGGACCCGGCTGCCTTGAGCGCCCCGTGGTCGATTCGGTCGCAACGCCGATACAGGAAGAGATGTCCGAGCCGGTCATCACCGCCGAAATGACGGCCGACGAAGAGCAGACGCTTGGCGAAGATGTCGAGCGCCTGCGCGATCGCATTCGCCGCCTGGGCGAAGTCAACGTGATGGCGATCGACGAGTACGAAGAGCTCAAGAAGCGCTACGATCACCTCGTCGCTGAGCGCACGGATCTCGAGCAGTCGATCACCAATCTCGAAGCCGCGATCGAGCACATCAATAAAACCTCGGTGGAGCGTTTCCGCCGCGCCTTTGAAGCGATCGCGGATCGATTCGAAAGACTTTTTCCGATCATTTTCGGCGGCGGCCAGGCGAAACTTTCGCTCGTTTATCCGGAAGGCACGCCCGAAGGCGGGGGCGATATTCTCGAAGCTGGCGTCGACATTCTCGCGCAGCCGCCCGGCAAGAAGATCGTCAACATCCAGCTTCTATCAGGGGGCGAGAAAGCGTTGACCGCAGTCTCGCTGATTTTTGCAATCTTCATGGTCAAGCCCTCGCCATTTTGCGTGCTCGACGAAGTCGATGCGCCGCTTGACGACGCGAACATCGGTAAATTCAACGCGCTACTTAAAGAGATGTCCGCGAAGAGCCAGTTCATCATCATTACGCACAACAAGAAGACGATGGAGCTGAACGACACGCTCTACGGCGTGACGATGGAGGAGCCGGGCGTTTCGAAAATGGTCTCCATCGAAATGCACTGAGCTCACGCCACCGTGAAGCCGTACGCCCTTTCCATCATCGCCGGATCACTTCTCCTCTCGTCGCCTTCTTGGGCAGCACCCGTCTCCGCGAAGCCGACGGAAATACCCGCGGCACTCAAAGCGGTCGAGATGAATTACGCGAAGTCCGGGACGCTCACGGCGAGGTTCACGCAAATTCAATTCTCGGCCACGTCTGGGAAAAGAACCACGAGTTACGGCCTGATCTTGGTCAAGCATCCGGACAAGCTGCGCTGGCAGACGATCAAGCCGGACCCGAACCTTCTCGTGTCCGACGGTAAAAGCGTCTGGTACTACACCCCCCCGTTTGATGAGGGCGAGGCCGGGCAGCTCATCGAGCGAAAGGCCGGCGACATCCAGTCCCATTGGGCGCAGGCGCTACTCTCGGGAAAAATATCAAAGCAAAAGGGTCTTAAGCTGAAATTTTTGGGGAAGAACCGCTATCGACTCATCCCCACCAAAGGCACCTCCGGAACAGTATTTAAGGCCGAGGTGGATGTGGATCCGGATAAACAGCTGATAACTAAAGTGATTCTCTTTCACAAAGGTGGCAATCAGGCCGATATCACCCTTTCAGACATTCAGCTCGGTCAGCCCATTGAGGACGCCGAATTCCAGTTTGTGAAGCCTCCCAATACGGAAATGATCGACTAAAATGAGCGGTTTTTAGTCTTGCCCTGCGTTAAGGTTTGAATTACTTCCTGGGGAAATGATTCTTCAGATTTTGTTGGGGATTTTGGTGTCCACGAACGTCTCGGCTAGCGCGGGCGACGTCGTTACACTTCGTCAAGCGACGCAGATGATCGAGATCGACTCGAGTGGCGAGTCCACTTTGCCCTTCGCGAATCGCGACGGCGAAGACTTGGTCGCGACTCCCGTCGTCGTCGAACATTACGCGGACGGGTCCGTCGTCGCTCGGCGCCTTGAAGAGCGCGACCCGATTGGGGCACTGTTCACGACTGGTGTTCGCCTCAGCACGCCACTTCTGCTTTCCGTTTCGTTCGGCGTCGTCATCGGACCTCGTCACGAAGGCGCGGGCGGCAGTTCGGGGGAAGTCACGGGACTCCTGCTTCAGGTGGAGCCCGGAATTTTCGGGGGTCGGGCGAGTATCGGCGTGGCCACGATTTTCGGTCCGGGCAGATTGCTCGGACTTCCGATCGTGGTCGGGGGTTACGGGGCGAAGCTTTCGTATCTACGGACGTGGAACGTTTCGCACCCGGCGAGCTACGCGGGACTCGAAGGGGACTTCGAGCTTTTCTTCGTCAAGCTCACCACGGGGCTTTTTCGCAGGGTAGCCGGCGATGCCGCCGCCAGCAACTGGCGGTTTTCAGTCGGCGCAGGTTTAGGATTTTAGGGGTAGATCAGAATGCCTTCATTTGACGTTTCTGCAGAGATGGACTGGCAAGAGCTCGATAACGCCGTCAATCAAACGGTCAAAGAGCTCGCGGCCCGTTACGACTTCAAAGGCGTGAAGACGGAGCTCAAACTTGACCGCAAATTGAAGACCTTGATTCTTTGGTGCAGTGAAGAAGGCAAAATGGACGCCTTAAACGACATCTTGCAAGGCAAGCTAATCAAGCGCGGAATTTCGCTCCTGGCCTTCGAATACAAGGAACGCGAAGACGCGTTTGGCGGAAGCGTACGCCAGACGGTGGTCGTGCAGGCCGGCATCGAAAAAGAAAAAGGCAAAGAGATCGTCGCCGTCATCAAGGAAGCGAAACTCAAAGTCCAGGCGCAGATGCAGGACGAAAAAGTCCGCGTCACCGGCAAATCGCGCGACGACCTGCAGGAAGCCATCGCGTGCCTGCGCGAAAAGCAAAACGCCATCAAGGTGCCGATGCAATTCGGCAATTTTCGGGATTAAACGCATGGAAACAGCTGGCGTAAAAAACTCAGTCTACTTCGTCAGCCTGGGCTGCCCAAAGAATCTCGTGGATTCGCAGGTCATGCTCGGCCTGCTCGAAAAAGATCGATACGCAATCGTGCCTGAGGCGGCGGACGCCGAAGTCATCATCGTCAACACCTGTTCATTCATTCAGGCGTCCAAGGAAGAATCGATCGAAACGATCCTCGAGATGGCGCAACTCAAAGAATCCGGGAAGTGCAAAGTGCTCGTCGCGAGCGGCTGCATGACCCAGCGTTACTCAAAGGAACTTGAAGTCGAAATGCCCGAAGTCGATCTCTTCATCGGCACCGGACAGTACCATCGCATCACGGAACTCTTGAACAAGCACGGCCAGGCAATGGAGATGGGCGCGCCGATTCCGCAGCGTTCCTACGTCGATCAGCCGGCGTTCATTCATACCGAAACCGATCCGCGCATGCACACGGGCCCGGCCTATACGGCGTTCCTCAAGCTGTCCGAAGGCTGCAACCGGCGCTGCGCCTTTTGCATCATTCCAAAACTCCGCGGCAACGTACGTTCGCGCACCGTGGAATCTCTCGTCATCGAGACGCGCGGCATGGCCTCGCGTGGAGTGCGCGAGCTCAATCTTGTGGCCCAAGACCTAACTGAATACGGAATGGAGTGGAAGTATCGCGAACGACTCGAGACGCTGCTTCCCGAACTCTGCAAAATCGACGGCATTGAATGGATTCGCCTGCACTACGTGTATCCGGATCAGTTCTCGGACGAACTCGTTGACCTCATCGCGAGCCAGCCGAAAATCGTGAAGTACATGGACATGCCGATCCAGCATACGAACGACCGCGTACTTGCTTCCATGAACCGCCGCCTCACGAAATCGAAGTTGTTCGACCTTGTCGCGAAACTCCGCGCGCGCATCCCGGGCGTGGTTTTTCGAACTTCGATCATTGTCGGCTTTCCCGGCGAAACCGAAGCGGAGTTCGAGGAACTTTGCCGAGATCTCGAGGCCCTCGATCTCGATCACGTCGGTGTCTTCCGTTACTCGAAAGAGGAAGGCACGAAGGCGTTCGATATGGACGGACAAATTCACCCCGCGACCAAGCGCCGCCGGGCCAAGAAGCTGATCGAAATTTTACAACGACAACGCGGACAGAAGCACGACGCCCTCGTGGGCCAGCGGATCACGGTTATGATCGAAGGCGCGAGCGAAGAAACCGAGCTGCTCTTGCAGGGCCGGATGCCGACTCAGGCGCAGGAGATCGACGGCCACGTTCTGATCAACGACACGGGCGATTTCGTCGACCTCGGGCCGGGTGATCTGGTGCAGGTCGAAATCGCCGAAGGCACCCCAAGTGAGCTCGTCGGCCGCGTGACTGGATTGATCTCGCGCGCCCGCCGTCCGGTAGACTTCAAACCCTCGGCCCTTCGCGTGGAGCCGGCAGTCGAGCGCAGGGTTTCCGAAGGCGGAATCGGCTGATGGATATCCGGGCACTTCAAGTCGATGCGCTCGCGCTTTATCTGGAACTGAAAGGTTCGAAAAAGCCGCTACTCGTGGACGTTCGCGAGCCCGAGGAGCACGCGGAAGGAATCATCATGGGCGCGAAGTTGATCCCGCTCGGCGAAATCCAGAACCGCGGCCCGCGCGAGTTGGACCCGAATGCCGATATCGTTCTTTATTGCGCGCATGGTGTACGTAGCCTTCAGGCTCTCATGGCGCTCAAAGTACTCGGCTTCACCAAGCTCCGCTCCCTCGAGGGAGGGATCTGCGCGTGGCAGGAGCTCGACTTCACGAAGTCCTAGTCGAAGCGGCGCTTGCCGAAGGCTTCTCGGGCGCGGCGGGCATTGATCTCGCGTCGGTGATGAGTGAAGGCACCGGAGAATTCTCGCGGCACCTCGGGCGTTACGACGCCTGGCTCGCCGACGGCCGGCACGGGGCGATGGAATATCTGGTTCGCGGTCGCGATCGACGCGCGGACCCTCGTGTTGTTTTTCCGGGGGCGGAAAGCATCTTTTGCGTCCTGCTGCCTTATCCCGTGGGCCCCGCCGGCAGTACGCACCCATCCGGCGGCGTGCGTTACGCGCGATACCTTCAAGGCCCGGACTATCATCAGAATTTAGCGGAGCGCCTCGAACGCGTGATGCAAATCGCATCGGCTCAGGAAACGTCGCTAAAATGGAAAGTCTGCGTCGATACGAGCGCCGTCTTGGAACGTTCATGGGCGGCGCTTGCGGGCCTGGGTTGGATCGGAAAGAACACGATGCTGATTCATCCGCAGCACGGAAGCTACTCGTTCATCGGAACCGTACTCATGGATCAAAAAGTCGGCCTCGGGCCTCGTCCGCTTCCGGATTACTGCGGAAGCTGCGATCGCTGCCTCCGGGCCTGTCCCACGCAGGCTTTTCTTCAGCCCCGCACTCTCGATTCTCGCCGCTGCATCAGCTATCTGACTTTGGAAAAGCGCGGGGAATGGGAAATGCCGGTTGGCGATCGCGCAGCGGTGGGCAGCTGGGTCGCGGGTTGCGATATTTGCCAGGAAGTATGCCCGTTCAATTGGAAGAGAGTGAAGAATTCCACCGTTGAAAAAGTAGAGATCAACGTCACCCAAAGGCGTGATTGGGCAGAACTGCTTCGAGAAACTTCCGAAGAGTACCGAGCGCGGGTTGCAGGGTCGGCCATGACTCGGATTAAGTATCCCGAGTTTCGTCGAAATCTGGCGCGTGCGCTCACAAATGCTTCACCCGATTTGACGTCCGATCGACGTCAGGCGCTTTTAGCTGCTGTAAGGACTGCCGCCGCGGCCGAGGTGAACCCAAGCGCGCGCGCAGAATGGCTCAACTGCGCGGAAGCTCTCAACCGCCCTAAAAATCCAGATTAACGTTCCACACGCAGCCCATGGGCACCGACCGGACTATCAGCGGTAAGGCGTTCCGATTCGTAACCCGTAAATCGCGATGGGCACCTGATCCGCCGTCGGAAAACGCAGCGTGATCCGGCTGCGGTCGATCGGCAAGTTGCGAATGGGCAGGTAGTTGCGCGCTTCCGCGACTCGCACAATAGATCGGCCCTCTTCATCAAAGGAGAGATCCGGCCCCCCGAATGCGTCGAAAATGACCGTTCCCGCCGCTTGAAGTTCGATCCGGGCGGGTTCTCCAGATTTTGAAAGGGACTGGGCGACGATGGAAATCGCGCGCGACCCGACTCGTTTGGCTCCGGCGGCATCAAACGAGACGGTCGCGTTGGCGTCGCTGGTGGCGATTCGTTCCGCGTCTTGTATCCATTGCCCGTGAAGCTCTACGCGACCGGAGGCGCGATTGCCCGCGATGAGATGACCGAATCCGTCTTTGCCTTTTTCGAAGCCGGACAAAGCCGCGCCATGCACGACGTCTTGATCCGTGAGCATGGTCGGGGATCCCTTGAAATAAACGGGAAGCGCGAGCCCTGCATCCAGAGTGCGTAGATGTTTTTGCATCTGCATTTCAAGATTTCCGGAGATCGGATCACCATCCAGGCTGAAGATGACATTGTTTCCGTGCAGAAGCGAAAATCGTGACTTGTCTCCGGCCCCGAACACCGAAGCCAATCTGCCGTCGGGATCGATGCAAACGGGATAATTCAGCTTCATTCTTCGGATAAAGAGCTCGGCCGGAGGGCGTTCTCGAAACGGTGCATAGGGCACGCGCAAAATCAGCAGACTGCTGAATCCGAAGGCACTGTAACGTTTTTGAAACTCCGCCAGGATTGCAGCTGCGCTTTCACCGTCGAAGCGCGTGGGATCGGCGACTCCAATCAGCCAGGAGAGGTTTTCAAAGTCCGGGCTCAGCGGCAACGCGATGCCGTTGACCGCCGTGAACAAGGGCGAGGAGCCGATCCAGTACGGCGCGAGTTCCTTCTTGGCCAGCGTGACCGCCTCTTCGCGCGTCAGTTCCTTTTCTTTCGGCTTCCAGGCCATTGACTCAAGCCCTCCGTTCTTTGGCGAGTGAGGCGCCCATCGCACCCAGCGAAATGACTGCGGCCACGAAAAACACAATATGCAGCGACGCGACGAAATCGTTCGACACTCGAAGGCGCCAGCTGAAAAGCGCGGTAGCGAGGCCGGTGCCCGTCACCAAACCTAGATTTCGAATCGTGGCAAGAAGCGCCGATGCGACGCCGAGCTTGGATTGAGGTACTGCGCCCATGATGGCGTTGTTGTTTGGCGACTGGAAGATCCCGTTCGCGAGTCCCATCGAACAAAGCGCGAGAACGATCGCCGAGCTTGAAGCCTCCGCATGAATACCCATGCCAAATGCACCCGCCATGACGAAGAGTCCGATGGACCCGACCAACGCCCCGACGACGCTCAAGCCGCGGCTGCCCAGTTTGTCGGAAAGCCGGCCGCTGATCGGAGCTACGAAAAAAATCGTCAGAGGTACCGCTGTCATGAAGAGTCCTGCGCGCCCCGGGGCGAACTGCATCACCTCTTCCAGAAAAAAGGGCATCATCACGGTCACGGATGAAAACGAAATGAATGAAAGAAGACTTGCGAGGTTCCCGCTCCAGAAAGTTCGGTTCTTGAGAAGACTGAAATCAAGAATGGGCGCGGCGGCTCGGCTCTCGACTTTCAGAAAGAGCGCGCACATGACAACCAGGGCGATCATCCAGGGTATCCGGCTCATTTTAAGGGCGATGCCGAGACTGGGCGGCTCCACGCAGACGATCATCGCGAAAAGAATGAGCATCTGAAGAATCGATCCGCGCCAGTCGAAGCGCGGATGAATCGCGGGCAAAACATCTCGTTTGATATGTCTACCGGCGAGCCAGATCCCGACGATTCCAATCGGGATGTTGGCGAGAAAAATACTGCGCCAACCGAAGTACGTGATGAGGACGCCGCCGATGCTCGGGCCAGAGATCAGTCCCGCGCTGACGACCATGGCGAGCACGCCGAGCGCTTTTCCGCGTTCCGACGCCGGTACGTTGGCGGTGATGATGGCGGGTCCGTTGGACATCAGCATCGAGGCTCCGATCCCCTGAACGACGCGGGATGCGAGAAGTGTGACGAGGGTGGGGGAGAGTCCGCAAAGAATCGAACCGATAGTGAAGATCACGAACCCCGCGCGGAAAACCTTTCTCCGTCCGTATTGATCCGAGATGCGCCCGAAGGGAAGCAGAAGGCACGTAATCACGAGCAGATAGCTGATCACGACCCATTTGATGTGAGTGAGATCCACCCCGAGCTCTTTGGTGAGCGTAGGCAGCGCGATGTTGACGATGCTCGAATCCAACGTCGCCATGAAACTTCCACAGGCGACTGACGCGAGCACCCACCATTTTTGGGGCATAGTTTCCTGACTGTTCTGATCACTGTAGCAAGATTGGGTACGACGTCAATGGACTACGGGACGGCGACGGTGCTAATGTCCTGTCATGTCAGCGACTTCCCCGGCTCCTCTTCAGCTCCAAGTGCTGGCCCATGAACTCCGAATCGATATCGTCGATATGCTCACGGAGGCGAAATCGGGACATCCTGGCGGCAGTCTTTCGTGCATCGATTTGATGACGGCGCTTTGGTTTTCCGTGATGCGCGGAGTGGATTCACCGTCGCAACTGACGGAGGACCGAGATCACTTCATTTTGTCCAAGGGACACGGGGTTCCTTCGCTCTATGCGATTCTCGCCAAAAAAGGGTTTATTGAGCGAAGCGAGCTCATGACTCTGCGGAAGACGGGTAGCCGTCTTCAAGGTCATCCGGATCGCGTCAGGCTGCCGATCGTCGAAGCTTCGACCGGCTCCCTCGGCCAAGGTTTAAGCGTCGCACAGGGACTCGCGATGGGCCTGCAGCTCGATCGGAAGCCCTCCCAGGTCTATTGCCTGCTCGGTGACGGCGAAATTCAAGAAGGCCAGGTTTGGGAAAGTGCGATGTCCGCGCCGAAATTCGGCCTCTCCAATCTCGTCGCGATTCTCGACCAAAACGGCGGCCAGATCGACGGGCCCACTGAACAGGTGATGCCGATCGAGCCCGTGCCGGATAAGTGGCGCGCCTTCGGCTGGCACGTTATCGCGATCGACGGTCACGACATGAAACAGATTCTGGGCGCCTTCCACGAAGCGCGCCAGCTTCAGCAATCCACGAGCCGGCGCCCCGTCATCATCATCGCGAAAACGATCAAAGGAAAAGGCGTCTCGTTCATGGAACATCCAACCGACTGGCACGGCGTTGCCCCGAAGCCGGCCGATGCGGTTCGCGCCAAAGAAGAAATTCAACGCACCATCGCGCAGCTGAGGGGGCAAGGCTGATGGCCAAGGCAACCAGACAAGCATTCGGAGAGGCGCTCGCGAGACTCGGTGATCGGCACCACGAGATCGTCGTGCTCGACGCGGATCTTTCGAAGTCGACCAAATCCGAAATTTTTGCCAAAAAATTTCCTGACCGTTTCTTTGAAATGGGAATTCAGGAAGCGAACATGATCGGCGCCGCGGCCGGACTTTCGTTCACCGGAAAACTTCCGTTTCTCTGCAGCTTCGGCTGCTTTCTGACTGGCCGTTACGACACGATCCGCTTGAGCGTCGCTTATGCGCAGGCGAACGTCCGCTTGGTCGGCACGCACGCGGGCGTCGGAATCGGCGACGACGGTCACAGTCAGATGGGCCTCGAGGATATCTCACTCATGCGCGCGCTCCCGACGATGGGAGTTTTCCAACCGGGCGACGCGCGCGAAACCGAACTCATCATGGATCACCTGGTCCAGACCTGGAAGGGACCGGCCTATTTGCGGCTGACCCGCCAGAATGTTCCGGATCTGGCGATGGACTGGTCCGCGTGGAAGCCGCTTCGGCTCAATCAGGTGGGAGCCTCGCCCGCGCGTCCTCGCGTGGCGCTGATCGGCTCCGGCGCGGGAACCGCCGAAGCGGTCGGAGCGGCAAGCTTGCTCGCCGCCAAAGGTATCGAAGTCGAAGTTTGGAACGCGCATTGCTTGAAACCGTTTGACGACGCCACGGTGCGGACGTTGGCCGCGAAAGTCGAATGGATCGTTACGATCGAAGATCATTCGGTCATCGGCGGACTCGGGAGCTGCGTCGCCGAAGCGCTCGCGAGCGAAAAAAGCCATGCTCGCCTCATCAAAGTCGGCGTCCAGGATCAGTTTGGCGAAAGCGGCGAGCCGATCGAGCTCTACGAAAAGCACGGGATTTCCGCGAGCGCCGTCGCTCGTCAGGTCGAGGCTGCACTCAAGAAGTGAAATCGGAGAGGAGCCAGCCAAACATGAAAGCTTGGCGAGTTTCTCATCACGGCGGACTGGAAGCGCTGGAGTGGATTGAGGTAGCGAAGCCCGAGCCGACGGCGGGTGAAGTGCGCATTCGAGTGGAAGCGCTCGGACTCAATCATTTGGATCTTTGGCTGCGAAAAGGAGTCGAAGGCCACCGTTTTCCGCTGCCGCTGATCCCCGGATGTGACGTCACCGGTTTAATCGATTCATTAGGAGAGGGTACCGAGGCGCCGCTCAAAGCCCTGGGCCTGAACGTCGGCTCACCTGTCATCGTCAATCCGGGAACCTCATGTGGAGTATGCGAAGCTTGCTTACGCGGGTCGGATCCGCTTTGCGCGAGCTACGGGATATTCGGCGAAACCCGGAACGGCGGTGCCGCCGAGTTTCTCACGGTGCCGGTCGCCAACCTCATTGCACGTCCGGCGAACATTTCAGCAGTCGAGGCGGCGGCGTTGCCGATTCCGTTTTTGACCGCATGGACGATGCTTCACGAAAAGGCCCGACTCCGCGCGGGCGAAGTGGTTTTGATTCAGGCCGGCGGCAGCGGGGTTTCAGTCGCGGCGATACAGATGGCCAAGGCCGCGGGCGCAACCGTCGTCACGACGGTCGGTCGCGATGAAAAAATCGAACCCGCGCAAAAACTTGGCTCGGACTTCGTGATCAACTACAAGAAGACGAAATTTCGCGAAGAGTTAAGGAGAGTCCTGGCGCCGCTCGGCCGCAAGGATGTTGACGTGGCGATTGATCATGTCGGAGTCGACACGTTCAACGACAGTCTCCGATCGCTTGCTCGAGGCGGCCGCCTGGTCACCTGTGGCGCCACCACCGGCTCCGGCATCGCCATTGATCTCAAGCCGATTTTTTTTAAGAATCTTTCGATCCTGGGTTCCACCATGGGTTCAAAGGCAGATCTGATTCGTGTCATCGGCCTGGTCGCGCAGGGTAAGCTACGGCCGGTCGTGGATTCAACATTCGTCCTTGCTGAATACAATCGCGCGCAGGCGCGGCTCGAGAGCCGCGAAGCCTTCGGCAAAATCGTGGTGAAGGTCTAAACGCATGTTTATTTTCGGCCATATGGGAATCGGCTCAAAAATCGTGAGCCCTTGGACGCTGGACCTTCCGAAGCGCTGGTTGCTGATCGGGACCATCCTTCCCGACTTGATCGACAAACCGCTCTATTATGGACTCGTCGTGGCGACGGGCAAACATGCGCTGGATCTCGGCTTGGTCTCGGGAACCCGAAGCTTCGGTCACACCGCGATCCTCGGAGTGACGCTTACTTTACTCGCTTTTTTCCTCAGGTCCCGCCCGCTCGCCGCCCTGGCCCTGGGAAACGCGACTCATTTGCTGCTCGATAGTGTCGCCGAAGCCTGGATGGGTGGGGTTCACCCGGAGGCCGGAATTCTGCTCGCCATTCTTTTTCCGTTTCTGGGATGGAAGTTTCCCGTTTATCCGTTCCATTCGGCGGGTGAACATCTTCAAAGTATTCTTCATCCCCGGCTGCTGCTTTCCGAAGCGGCGGGCCTCTCGCTCCTGGGCTGGGACTTTTGGAAATCGAAACATCGCGCGGAGATTCTCGCCTCGATTCGGGAACGACGATTTCTGCGCATTCGCAGGAAAAAGTCCAAAAAGGCGAAACACCACGAACCCGTCTGATCTGATTTTCTCAATAAGTACAGCGCAGTATGTGCCCACAAAAAGCTCAACGGGCCGACCCAGTACCTGATTAGAATTGACAACTATTCGGCTTTTCGATACACGTTTGCCGTGAATCGAAACGCGTTCAACCGGAGTTCCTGTCTGGGTCTGATTCTGATCGTGGCAACGGCGCTGGCGGGTTGTGAAACCAATCTCAAAAAAATTGCTGCCCAGGCGTCTGTAGAACTCAATATTCGCATCGATGTGGTCGCGCCTCGAAATGATTTCTGTCAGATCAAACAGCTCAATCGGCTGATCACCGAATTCAGGATCATCGACTCTCCCAGGCAGAAGGAAGTTTTCAGGACCGCCCTTCAGAAATACTCACGCATCCGGCTTCATCCGACCAAACATGCACGCACCATTGATGGCGGAATCACAAATCTCAGACTCTGGCGTTATCGCGACGAAGATTTTCGCGGAGAGACCTTCAAAGACTTGAACGAGCCTGTCGTGGTGACCGGCGAAGCTCCCAGGACTGTCCTGACCAAAGGTGATCTGCTCATTGTGGAAACCCAGGTCTCCGGCCGCATCAATGGACACCGCCGGGATTTTTATACCCGCGACCCGGACCTTTACGAAGCCATCACTTCCGTCGACCATGCGGCGATTGCGGCATTTGCATCGCCGGAGACCGGGGAAACCCCAAGTATTTGGAAGAACGATTCCGAGATTACCGCGGACTGCGGCGTTTTGGTCAAGCTCGCGGATCTGCTCTGAGGATCGTCCGGATCATTTCTTCGCGGGCGTGAACGACTTTTCACGCGTATCAAACCACACCGCCAAAATGATGATCAGGCCCTTGATGACTTTTTGATAAAACTCGGTGATGTCGAGCAGACTCATTCCGTTATTGAGCGTCCCGATGAAGAACGCGCCCAGTATCGACCCGCGCACCGTGCCGATGCCACCCCGGAGGCTGGTGCCTCCGATCACGACTGCTGCGATGGCGTCGAGTTCGAAAAGTTCACCGGACGTGGGTAGCGCGCCGTTAAGGCGGGCTGCGAGAATCGCTCCCGATAAGCCAGCCAAGGCACCGATCGCCGCGTAAATTCCGAAGCTGATTTTTCGAATGGGAACGCCAGCGAGCCAGGCCGCGTCCGGGTTGCCGCCGATGGCGAGGACGAATCGTCCGAGGCGAGTTTTCTGTAGAATGACAATTCCGATGACTCCGAATATCGCGAAAATCAGAACGGGAAGCGGGAGACCCCGGTAGCCGTAAAAAGCCCAGCCAGCGAGCAGGGTGAGCACCACGAAAATCCCGGTCATCAGCCAATCAAGCGGTTCCCGGCGAGTGCCCGCAGTCGCCTTCAAACGAAGGGCGATTCCGCCGAGGCCTGCGACTGCGATCAGAATCAGCGAGTAAAGCGGCGGTACGTAGGCCTGTCCGACTGAGTTGAACGCGTCACTCAGGGGTGCGATCGCGGCGCCCTTGGCGACAATGAGCGCAAGTCCGCGCGCGATGACCATCATGCCGAGCGTGATGATGAACGGTGCGATCCGATGCCGCGTGATGAGCCAGCCGTTAAAGATACCGCAGGCAAGGCCCGTGAAAATCGAGGCGCCGATCGTGACGAAGGCCCCGACCCAAAGCGCGGAGCCCTCAAGCGTCCCGAGGCCATAGTTCACTTGGAGCACGCCCGCGACCACACCCGAAAGCGCGACGACGGAGCCAACAGACAGATCAATGCCGCCGATTAGAATGACGAACGTCATGCCGATCGCGAGGATTCCGTTGATCGCCACCTGGCGGCTCAGGTTCGTGAGATTTCGTTCCGAGTTGAAAGTACCGTCCGTGAGAAACGCGAGAATGACCATGACCGCTAGGAGTGCCAGGACGCTCCGGACGAATCTTCCATCGACGAGGCGGTTCTTCATAAACTAGCTGCTTTCATGATGTCTTCCTGAGTTGCGTGTTCCGCGTCGAGTTCTGCCGAAGCGGAACCTTCCCGGAGTACGATGATCCGGTGACAGATTCCGAGGAGTTCCGGCATTTCGCTCGATGCGACGACGATGCCCATGCCTTGGCTCGCGAGCCGTTGAATCCAGTGATAGATCTCCATCTTGGCGCCCACGTCGATTCCGCGAGTGGGTTCGTCGAGAAACAGAATTTCGGGCTCGGTCAAAAGCCACTTCGCCAACACGACTTTCTGCTGATTTCCCCCGCTGAGTTCGCCAACCGACTGGTCGAGATGCGCGGCCTTGAGCTTCAGTTCCCGCGCCCAGTGCTGCGAGCGATCGAGTTCGCGATTGCCGTCGACGAAACGGAACATCGAGGTTCCGCTCGCAATTCCCGCGCGTCCTGAGCCGAGTGCCGCGAGCGCCATATTACTGCGAATGGATTCGCCGAGTACGAGGCCCGTGCCTTTGCGGTCTTCCGAGACGTACGCCATACGCACGTCAATCGCGTCACGAGGCGTTTCCGGGAGTCGGCGTCGCCCTTTGATCCAGGCGGAACCTTCGACCGAAAACTCGCGGCCCTTGGGTCCGGTAGGATGGAGCGCGCCGAAGAGTGATTCAAAGGTTTCCGATCTGCCTGCCCCAAGCAGGCCCGCGAGTCCGAGCACTTCACCGGCTCGGAGCGAAAACGAAAGGTCACGCACGCGGAACTTTCCCGTGCGATGGGTCAGTGAGAGCTTTTCAACTCGGAGGAGTTCGTCGCCGACTGTTTTGTTTCGCGGAGGATAAATGTCTTCGATCGAGCGGCCGACCATCCAGCGGATGATCTCGGGCTCGACTTTTTCGCGCGGTCCACGCGCGCACTCCCCCGCGTTCTTGCCGTCCCGGAGCACGACTATCCGATCCGCCAGCCGAAACACCTCGTCCATGCGATGCGTGATGTAAATGATCGCGCGCCCTTCGGCGCGGAGTTTTTCGATGACGGAGTCGAGCTTCACCACCTCGGGGTCCGTGAGGGCCGACGTGGGCTCGTCGAAAACGAGAATTTTGGCGTTCCGGTAGAGCGCGCGCGCGATCTCCACCAGCTGCCGGCCGCCGATCGAAAGATCGCCCACCCGAGCATCGGCGCGGAGACCGAAATCGATTTTGGAAAGGAACGCCTCCATCCGCGCGAGCAGGCCCGTCCAGTCGACCCAATTCGGAAGCTGATCGAGTTCCAAATGCTCGGCGACCGAGAGTTCCGGAAAAACCGAGAGTTCCTGGTGAATCATCGCGATCCCCGCCGCATGCGCGTCGCGAGTATCCGCGAACGAAACGACTTCGCCGTCGACGCGGATATGCCCCTCAAAGCTCCCGCCCGGCCAGACGCCGGAAAGAATCTTCATGAGCGTGGATTTACCTGCGCCGTTTTCGCCAAGGAGCGCGACGACTTCGCCCGGGCGCACGGAGAGGTTCACGCCGTCAAGCGCGCGCGTGCCGGGGAAATCTTTGGTAATGCCCGCGAGTTCAAGCGCCGGCTTCATTGAACGCGATCAGTGGGCTTTGGCGGTCTTGCCGTAGACGGCGTCCCGGCTATGGAAACCCGTCTGAATGATGCGTGAGTCGATCATCGACTTATCCACCGGGAAAACCGGAGTGTTGATCGTCTTGATCTTCATCACACCGTTGTCGACGAGAGAATCGCTGGTGAAAGGCTTCTTCTCTGCCAACGCCATCGCGGTCTCGGCCGCCCGGCGGGCCATGTCGCTGATGGAAATGTAAACTTCGAACTGCTGCTTGCCCTGGGCGATGTTCTGAATCGTCGAGAGATCCGCGTCCGCGCCGGCGACGAATACTTTGCCCGTCAGCTTCTGCTCTTCCAATGCCTGGACCGCTCCGTGCGCCATGCCAGAGTTATTCGCGAGAATCGCCTGAATGTTGTTCTTGTACTGCGTGAGTGCGTTCTCGGTCGTTTCCATCGCGAGTTTTGGGGACCAGCCGTTGTGATATTGCTTGACGACGATTTTGACGCCCGGGTTCTTATTGAGAACGCTCATGATGCCGGCAGTCCGCGCTTCGGCGACCGAGTGACCGGCTTGGCCCATCAAGATGACGTAGTTGCCTTTGCCGCTCGTGAACTTGACGGCGGCCTCCGCTTGGAGCTGACCGACTTTGAAACTGTCTTCGGTGACGTACGCATCGTAAGGCGTGCCCTTCACGAGGCGATCGTAGATCACGACCGGCACGCCGTCGCTCTTCGCCTGTTTCACGAAGGCGCTCGCGGTGTCGCCGTTCACCGGCTGAATGACGATTGCGTCAACGCCCTGGGAAAGCATGTTGTCGACTTCCGCGGCTTGCGTCTGTTCGTTGTTGTTGCACGAAGCGAAGGCGACGACTCCACCCATCTTCTTCACGGTTTCTTCAAAGATCCGCTTGTCGCGTTGATATCGCTCTTCCTGCATCGTGCTCAGGATGAATCCGATTTTCATCGGCTTGGCTTGGGCTACGATCGGCATAAACAAAGTGAATGCCGTGAGAACGAGTGCAATACGACGCATGAGAACTCCTTATAAGTGGAGCCTCGGTTTAGCGGCGCAGTGCACCTAAGTCAACGGGGTTGGTAGCCGATGGCTTTGGCGAATATCCAGAGCGGGCCGATGAGCACATGTTCGATATTCTTCAGAAAAGCCGGAGATTTCTTTTCATAAACGTAATGACCGATTCCCTGAAGGATCCAACCTACGGCGAAAAGCGTCCAAAGCATCCAAAGCGGCATGGCACGGCCCAGAAAATACATCCCGCCGATGAAAAGCGTGAAAGGCACGGCCAATTTCCACTCCAGAAACAGATACCAGACCACGCTGAAAGCCAAAAACAGGATGCCAGCATCGAGTCGTAAAAGCTGCTCACTATCGCCCATGAAGATAATGCCCGCGAGCAAACCGAGCAACGTCGTCGCGATCATGGGGATGCCCAGATAGTGGCAAACCCGATTGAGCTGATGACGATGAAATCCTGAGTAGTCTTGGAAATAAGCGTCAATCTTTCGCATTCCTTCGATCTTAACGCGTCCTGGGAATTCTATCCACTTGAGGAAAATAGTCGGGGCTGGCACCCTGAGTAATCATGGCGGTAAAATCCGGTCCGGCAACTTCGCGTAATTTCAAACCCGGCCAATATCTCTTCCGCGAAGGTGATCCTTCCAAGTGCATGTATCTCGTGAGGAAGGGAACCGTTTCGATTCGCAAAATGAAGGGTCCGGCCTACGTCGAAATCGCTCGGATTTATTCGAACGAAGTTCTCGGCGAGCTTTCGTTTTTCGATCGGATGCCAAGAAGCGCCGCAGCAATCGCGCTGACGGAAGTGGAGGCGCTCGAGATCGGGTTCGACTCCTTGGACAAAATCTACACGGGCGTCCCCGATTACATGAAGACGATCATCGCTTCCGTCGCGGATCGCCTGCGTAAGGCGAACGATCAAATCCGCCGACTTCAAAAAAATCTTATCATCGATCCCGGCAGCGAACCGGTACAGAGCGCGGACGAAGCGGCACTTACGCAGGACACTTCCGCAGATGATGAAGTAACTGAATCGCGCGAAGAGCTTGAGGCGGTTCTCAAAATGAACGAACCGACGTCCGACCCGCTTGATGAGGATTCCAGCGACCCCGAGTCGAAGGAATAGCCCTTTTCATGTCCCGAGCTGTCGGAGCGCTTCGTAGACGGTGATGCTGACCGCGTTTGAAAGGTTCAACGAGCGCACCCGAGCGTCGTACATCGGGATTCGAAAAGTTTCGGTCGGAAACCGATTGAGAATCCAGTCGGGAAGTCCCGCGGTCTCCTTGCCGAAAATCAGCCAGCTTCCGGCGACGAAGCGATGGTCGTAGATCGTGTGACCCGACTTTTCCTCAATGAAAGCGCGCGGAGCCCCAGGCGGAATCGTTGCTAGTAGCTGCTCGATGCTCTCGTGCATGACGACTTTCACGGACGGCCAATAGTCGAGGCCCGCTCGCTTGACCTGAGCATCCGTAATCTTGAACGCCATCGGTTCAACCAGGTGCAGGGTTGCTCCGACGGCGAGGCAGAGCCGCCCAATGGTGCCCGTATTTTGCGGGATTTCCGGTTCAACCAAGACGACGTGTAAATCGTGGGGCACGTCCTCGGATAGCGGTAACCCGGTTGCGAGTCCATGACGCACTTACTAGCCCACTCTTGACTTAATGCGTCAAATTGACTAGTTTGTGCGTCCTATGCACAGTAAAGCCATGATTTTAATCGGTTTATGCATCGGCTTATCGGGGGCGGCGTTCGCCGAAGGCTCGCCGTTTCGCTCGACGGTTCGCGGTCTCACCATCGGTAACGCTCACGTGGTTGGCGGGAACTCCCGCGCGCAGATCATTCGCGGAAGCGCGCCGCTCGGCAAAGCTGATGAACTCGCTCGATTCGGCGTCGACGAGGTGTTGATCATCAAAAATGAAACGCGCAATGAAGTTCAACGCGAAATCTCGGAGCTAGTGGCCGCGGGGATCCCGCGCTCAAGCATCAAACACATTCCGTATCGTTACGTTGATTTGGAAAGCTTTTCGGTCGCGTGCCGCCAGACGATTGATGCGCTTCGCTTCATCCTCACCGCGCAGTCGCGCGGTCGTACGGTTTTTTACCACTGCACGGCCGGGGAAGACCGCACCGGATTGGTTTCCGCGCTCATCCGCATGCTCACGCAGCGAGTTTCGACCTCTGACGCGTTCAAGGGTGAAATGTGTGAAAACGGCTTCGAGGCCGGTAACCGGAACAAACCCCGTCAGGTGGTCGCGGCCATTCGGCAGGAGCTAACGCCGCTTTTTTTACATCTGGCCATGAAGATTCGCGACGGATCTCTCAGCCTGCGCCGACTCGATTACTCGGCGTGTGGCGCCGAGCCCGAAGTCGCGGAAGCCGTCGTGCAGCGCTACCGGTGCCAGACCTCTTCGCGGTTCAGAGCTCGTTGAGTTACGGCTTTCGTTTGTATGCGAAAACGACCGACTGCCCAGCTTTACCGTTCATGTAATGCGTCCACTCTTGATTGAGAGAGTTCGCGTCCGCCATCGTGAGCTTGAGCGCATGCATATGCGGCTCGTTGGGTGACGTGATGCCGACCGGCGTCTTCATGTCCATTTCAAACGACATCGTGGTCGCGTCGGAGTTCTTAAGTTTCATGTGTGGCTGATTGCCGAGCGCACAGTAGTGAGTCATCCCGAGTGATTTGCCCTCCTTGTGGTAAACTGAAACCATTTCGTGCGGAGTTCCCGGCATGAGGCGTTCCATGATTACGGTGCCGCCGGACGTGAGTTCATAGGTCACGGTGACGTTCTCGACTTTGTCACCCATTTTGCTCGAACCTTCCCAGGTACCGACCAAATTCTTGAGAGCATCAAACGACTTGGGCATGGTCGGAGCGGGGTGGGTCATGCCGGCAAAAGCCGACGGCGCGAAAGTGAGGGCGAGTATCGTTAGGAATGCGTTCATAAGGGTCTCCTGATTGGGTTTTCGAAAAATTACCGCTTATGAGCAGAGAAACGCAAGCCCGGAAACAAAGCCCAAGTAGGCGTCAGAAAAAGTGTTTTCCCGTTTTGTGCCACCACCGATATCTGATAACCACGGAAGACAACTATGCGCTCTACTCTTATGACTTTTTTTTGCGGAATATTATTATTTTTCTCAACGGCTTCGTCAGCCCGAGAAGGCTTTTTTGATCCATTAAAAGTTCAGTTTCCCGGAAGCCTTGACCGCCAGCACATGATGTATTCGGTGGTAAAAATTCATGGCGGTGACGCCTATAACTACAATGTTTTTAAAACCGAGGAGGAAAAGCTACGCTGGGAGAATAATCCGGCTTACGAACAATCCGACGGATATCTCGTATATCATAAGGCATTTCTGGAGTCCGATTTGCCGTTATGCTCTAAACCTACTGGAGAGCCGCATCTTCGTGATTTTTGTCAGATCGTTTTGCAGGGCCGAAAATTTCCACAGGTAGTGTCCTCTTCCATCCCCGGAAGCGGCTCCTTTGTTTCTCCCGATGGCTATATTCTGACTGTCAGACATGCTTTGAATTCATGCATTCGATTTACCGGAACAGGGAACACCGGAAAGTATGGCGGCGCGCTCATGCCGTGTAAGGTCGAAACGGTTGATGTTCTGACGGAAATTAAGTCCGATGGAACCTTGATATACGAAAATTTTAAAATCAGTTTGGCAGCGAATGCATCAAGACTAGAGGCTTTTCCTGACCCAAACAATCGACGCACCGGAATGGATGCGGCTTTAATCAAGATCGATTTTAAGTCTATCCATTTTCTTGAAATGGGTAATCGAGTACCTGATGTTAACGAGAGGCTGTTTCAGTTGGGATTTCCCGGCATTTCGTTAAGGAATCCCGAGTGGATTGCAAAATTGGGATATCGAGATGCCGACGCTTCGCTCAGAGTAAGTGTTGGTCTTTCGTTCGGACAGGAATACCCGGAATCCTTTCTTGCGGACGCAGATACGGGCAAGGGAAATAGTGGTGGACCCGTATTTGATGAACAAGGCAAAATTCTCGGTATTGTCTCTCAAGCGATGAGCAGCGAGGCGCTTAGAGTTTCGGCTCTCCAGTACAATGGTTCTCCCATCCGACATCCCATTGTCGCAAAAATTTGCGAACTTTTTAAGGTCCGAATACTCTTTCCGACGATAGCCGGTTGTCGCTAACGAGTTGAGCCGCGCCGCTTACGGCCGCAGCGTGTTCATCATCCGCGGGAACGGAATCGTTTCGCGCACGTGTTCGACGCCCGTGATCCAAGCCACGGTACGCTCGACGCCGAGCCCAAAGCCGCTGTGCGGGACCGATCCGTATCGACGTAAATCCATGTACCACGAGTAATCGGCTTCGCTCAGCTTGTGCTCTTCCACTCGCCGCTTCAGCACGTCTACGTTCTCCTCGCGTTGGCCGCCGCCGATGATTTCGCCGTAACCGAACGGCGCGATGAGATCGCAACCGAGCGCGTATTTTCCCGTACCCGTGACGCCCGGGCCCCCCACCGTATCGGACTGCTTGAAGTAGAAGGCTTTGATTTGGGCCGGCATGTGATGAATGAAGACCGGCTTTCCGAACTCCTCGCCAAGCGCGGTCTCATGGGGAGCTCCGAAATCCTCGCCCCAAGGGAGCGCGACCCCGCGCCTTTCCAGAATCTGGAGCGCTTCGTCGTAGGAGATACGCGGGAACGGTCCTTTAATCGCCTCGAGTTCGGCGACGTTGCGTTCTAGGATCTTGAGCTCCGGCGCGCGTCGCGCGATCACGCTTTGGATGATGTGTTCGATGAACTCCTCGCCGAGCTGCATATTGTCGTCGAGGTTATTGAAGGCGACTTCCGGCTCGACCATCCAAAACTCGGTGAGGTGTTTTCGTGTCATCGACTTTTCAGCCCGGAAGGTGGGGCCAAATACGTAGACTTTGCCGAACGCCATCGCGCCGACTTCACCGTAAAGCTGGCCGGATTGCGTGAGGAAAGCCTTTTCTTCAAAATAGGGTGTTTGGAAAAGCGTCGACGTCCCTTCGCAGCTCGAAGGCGTGAGAATCGGGGCATCAAAACGAATGAAGCCGCGCGTGTCGAAGAACTCGTTGATCGCGCGAAAGATTTCCGAGCGCACGCGGAGCGCCGCCCATTGGCGCTGTGATCGGATCCAGAGATGGCGATGTTCCATGAGGAAAGCGACGCCGTGCTCTTTAGGTGTGATGGGATAAGGTTCCGCCACCTGAACGACTTTTAGATCGCGGATGCCCATTTCGTAAACGCCTTCGCGCCTCGGGTCTTTACGAACGACTCCCGTCGCCTCGAACGACGACTCCTGGGTCAGCCGGTCGAATGCGGTGAACGCGTCTTCGGAGCATTCACCTTTGAATAAAATGCCCTGCATTTGCCCGGTGCCGTCCCGCATCTGGAGAAATTTGATCTTGCCCGAGCTGCGGACGTTGTAGACCCAGCCCTTCACGGTGACGGTCTGGCCGTCGTGTTTCAGGGCGTCCTCGATATAGAAGCGGGGAGTAGCAGGCATATGCTCGCATATACGGGAAATAGCCTTCAAAATCAAAAACTCCAGCGCTGATAACGCCACGAGTTATGCTCATGTAGCCTTGATCTGGTCAGCTGAAGTCGTTCGCGAACTTGGCCAGGGTCCGGACATGTTGTCCGCTTGCGCCTGTTTTCGGCATGTACGCGAGGTGGGAAATGCCTGACGACGTATACGCGATATCCAAGTGCGCCCACTTGACGCCTTTTTTGATGAACTGCTTGAGGAACATCCCCCCGCGGATGGTTCCGCCCATTCCGTCGTTGGCGACGTTCTTCATGTCCGCGACGTCGCTCTTGAGATCCTCGAAGTATTCGTCATAGGCCGGGAGCTGCCAGAGCCGCTCTCCTAAATCGTCGCCGATCTGTTTGATTTGAGCCGCGAGTGCATCGTCGTTGGCCATTAGGCCCGCGCAGAGTTTTCCAAGCGCGATACCGACTGCGCCGGTCAAAGTCGCGGCGTCCACGACGACGTCGGGTTTGTAATCCTGCGCGAGATCGAGCGCGTCGCCCAGAACCAGGCGCCCTTCGGCGTCGGTGTTCCAGATCTCCACGGTCTTGCCGCTTCGGCTTTTGAGCACATGACTTGGCGTGATCGCGTCGCCGCCCGGCATGTTCTCGGTGAACGCGAGCACGGTGACGATTTTGTTTTTCACGCCCATTCTGGAGGCGAGCAGCGTGGCGCCGAACATCGTCGCAGCGCCCGTCATGTCATGCTTCATTTCTTCCATCTTGAGACCCGGCTTGAGCGAAATGCCGCCAGTATCGAACGTGATGCCCTTGCCGACAAACGCGATGGTCTTCGCGTCTTTGGCGACTTTTTTCGGCGTGTACTCGAGGACGATCATCTGGCCTTCGCGGTCCGAACCGGCCCCGACTCCCAGAAACAAACCCATGCCCTGCCTGGCGCATTCTTTTTCGGAGAGCACCGTGCATTTTATGCCGTAACTTTTGGCGATCCGCTTGGCTTCGCCCGCGTAGTATTCCGGGGTTCCGAAGTTCGAAGGTTCATTTGACCAGTCGCGGACGATCGTAACGGCTTCGCCCATCGCATGGATGTATTTGAGATTATGGGTCAGCTCGGCGGTGAGCTTTTTATCTTTGGTGACGAAAGTGATTCGCCCGAGGCCGGCCGGCGCATCGGCCTTGGCGGATTTGTATTTCGCGAAAGAGTAGGCAGGTAAGATGAGGCCTTCGGCAAAAGCACCGAGCAGCGCGAGAGTGTCCAGGTCGCCTTTGGGACCTGCGAAGAGGTCTGCCTGCACGGTGACGGACTTCGCCTTTTCGGCGGAAAGCTTGGCGTAGACTTTGCCACCGGCGATGCGAGCTTTTTCGTGGGTCAATTCGCTCGCGTTTCCGAGCGAAACCACGAGGACGCTTTCGGCCGGTTTGCGTCCGCCGAAGCGGACGAACTGTACGGCGCCGGCTTTGGTGCCGAGCGTTTCCGCTTTTTTGAGCCGGTCAATTAAACCTTCGTATCCGCCTTTGGGCGAAATCGTCTTTTTACCGTCGGAGAATGTCGCGACAACGTCAGCGTCGACGGATTTTGCGGGAACTGGGCGGACATCAAACATTGGAAGAGTGGTCATTGCGTTAACACCTCGAGCTAGTTGTGGAATGTGCGGGAATTAACATAAGATATCTCCATGTTGAAGCGCTATCATCGCGTTGTTGGCGGCGTTTTCCGGCTGGTCGATGCGGGTGTCGTCGGTACCGTCTGGATCGTTTCCTATTGGTTGCGATTCAACGTTCCGCTGCTGGACGTGACCAAGGGTTTTCCGGAATTTGACCAGTACGCCGCCCTCACGCCCCTCGTGATCGGGATCTGGGTCACGACTTTTTCCGCCCTGAAGGTCTATCAATCTCGACGCATGCTCCGCCGGACGCACGAAGCGCATTTGATTTTGAAAGCCCACGGCGTCGCGATGCTTTTTTTCATCGCCCTCACCTACCTCTTCAGTGAGTACAAATATTCACGCGGGGTGATGATCTATTTCGGGTTGATCAGCGCTTTTTCGCTCGTCTTCTTCCGGCTCAGCCTGCGAAACGGCTTAAGAAATCTTCGACGACGCGGTTACAATCTTCGGCATGTGATCGCAGTCGGTGAGGGAAAGTCTCTCGAAACCCTGATCGCGCGCATGGACAGGTTTCCCGAACTCGGGCTGCGGGTACGAGGTGTGGTGACCCGCGAAGGTACGCCGGGGCAAATGATTTTCGGCAAGCCCGTACTAGGTAACTTCGTGGAGTTGACTCGAATCGTGCGCGAATCCCCACCGGATCAGATTTTAATCGCGCTCCCGCGCAGCCAGGGTCCCGAGCTCGATACGATTCTGCGATCGCTCTCGGACGAAACCATGGACATTCAACTCGTCCCCGACATTCACGAATACGTGACGCTCGGGTGCGAAGTCGAAGACTTCGACGGACTTCCGATCGTCAGTTTGAACGACTCGCCGCTCGACGGGTGGGGCGCGATCGTAAAGCGCGCGACGGACGCGGTCGTATCGCTGATCGCGCTGTTAGCACTCACCCCCGTCTTTGCGATCATCTCGATACTGGTCCGGACGAGTTCCAAGGGCGCGATTTTTTACACCCAGGAACGCATGGGTCTTGATGGCCGGACGTTTCAGATGGTCAAGTTCCGCTCCATGCGAATGGACGCCGAAATTGAAAGCGGAGCCGTGTGGGCGGTCAAGGACGATCCTCGGCGAACCCTGGTCGGTACAATGCTGCGCGCGACGAGCCTTGATGAGTTGCCCCAGCTTTGGAACGTTTTGAAAGGCGAGATGTCGCTCGTCGGTCCGCGCCCCGAGCGCCCGGTCTTCGTGCAGCAGTTTCGCAGCGACGTACCCCACTACATGCTACGTCACAAAGTGAAGGCGGGCATCACCGGCTGGGCGCAAGTCAACGGATGGCGAGGCGACACCGCGCTCGACAAACGGATCGAGTGCGATCTTTATTACATCCGCAACTGGTCTTATCTGTTCGACTGGAAGATCCTTTTCATGACGCTTTGGAAGGGCTTCGTGAACAAGAATGCGTATTAGACCCCGTAGAATCGATACCTACCTCATCAGCGAGGTGTCGCTCCCGTTTGCGGGCGGTGTGGTCTTCTTCATCTTCATTTTTCTCATGTTCCAGGCGCTTCGTCTGGCCGAGTTCTTCATCGTCCACGGGGTGGGAGCGGGGATCCTGCTTGAGATGACAAGCTTGCTAGCGGTGTCGTTTCTGCCCCTCGCGCTGCCCGTCGCGTTTCTGATCGGCGTGCTGATCGCGTTCGGCCGGCTTTCCTCGGACAGCGAATTGGTCGCCATGAAGGCCAACGGCATCAGCCTGCGCCGGCTATCGGCGCCGGTCACCGTCGTGGCCGTCCTCGTCACGGTCGTTTCGCTCGGCCTCAATCTCGACTGGGTTCCGCACAGCGACGCAAGTTTTCGAAATCTTCTGGCCCGCGTGAGCAGCACCAAAATAGTCAGTTCGATCAAGGAAGGAACGTTCACGTCTGGGTTCTTCGATCTTTTGATCTATGCGGATCACGTCGATCGCACGACCAGCAAAATGCAGGGCGTGTTCATCTACGATGAGCGCGAGGCGAAGAATCCCATGACCATCATCGCGCGTGAAGGCGAGATACTGCCGGTCAGAAAGGATTCCCTCCTGGGCGCGGCCGCGGTCCTCAAGCTCTTCAACGGTAATATTCATCGCAATGATTCGGAAAACGGCGCCTATCAAAAGATCGACTTCATGGAGTATCGCCTGTTTCTGAAGGTCGACGAGGGCAGCGGCGCTTCCTCGCTCAAGCCACGAATGATTCGCTTCGAGCGCCTCATGCATCAGATCCGAAACATCGAGCCTTCCTCTCCCTGGCGCCACGAGCTGATGGCGGAACTTTCCAGGCGACTTGCGCTTGCAATGAGCCCCGTCGTATTCGTCTTTCTCGGAATCGGCTTCGGGACCGTCCGCACTCGTGCAGTCCGTTCCGGTGCGATGCTCGTCGCGATCGTGGTCGTGCTTTTTTATTACGGCGTACAAGCCCTCGGCACGGTCGCGGTTCAAAAGGGCTGGATGAACCCCCTGCTGGCGATGCAGCTTCCGAATATTATTTCCGCACTGGTCGCGTGGCGGGCATTCCGCGCGGCCAGTTGGTAATTGCCCGAAACCCGCTCTCCATGCGGGTTCGGCACCGACAAAACCTTGACGAATTCCTGACAAAACCCCGGAAAACCGCTCCACACGGGCTTTTGGGGATAACTTTCTAAGTCCGGTGCTTAATCAGCAAATATAAGAATTAATAGGCTTAGAAATCATGAAGTTAGATGATGTGGATAAACCGCCACTTAGGCGTGGATAACTATTCGGCCGGCGGAGAAACTTCTAACGCACCGCTCGGCTTGGCCGGGGCCGCTGATGGCAATGGGCGCTCCCCCGGGAAAGGATCTTCAATGTTTTCGATATGTTGCGCGGGAACACCGAGAGTAGCCGTGCTTTGACGCTCAGTTAGATTTTTTTCTGCCGAGAGCAAGCGGGAACCGCGTCCATTCAGGCTGTATGTCAGCGAATTGGCGTTTGAGACTTGAATGATAAAACGGTCCCGGGCGCGAATGACCAAGACGCCGTCTTTGCGCATGGGGAACTTCATGGTCGGCCGGTCATCGACTTTGTAACGAACCCAGATGTCTTCCTGAATCTTAAAGACGGCTTTGAACCGAGTCTCCTTCATCGTCACATTGACCCCGTTGTTCAGCGGATCCGTTTTTTCATCTTCGGCGGCCGCGTCGGGCGGCGCGACTGAAGGTAGAGGGGTGGGGGCTGTTGCAACAGCCTTAGCGGCCGGCGCGGGCCCGATGAAGGGGGCCATATCGCCCAAGGGCGAAGGCATCGGGGACGGTAGCCCGGCTGGCACCGATTCTGCGAGCCTCGCCCTTTCGGCCACGGCCGCATGCCTAGACCGTTTGAAGTTGGGCTTCATGATAAGGATGACCAGTCCGCCGAACAGAATGAAGCTTCCCATGATGATCCAGAGAATCGTCTTGGTTTGTTCGCCGTCTTTTCGTTCGAACGCGTAACCACTGTGGCCTGAGTCGCGCTTTGGCCGCTCTTGCGAACGGGATTCTATGAAGGCGTCATAGCGCCCCAGAACTTCACGGGCGCTCAGTCCAATGAAGCGGCAATAGGCGGTCACGAACCCTCGGATGAAGGTCTTTGCCGGCAGCTCTTTGTAGTGATCGGCCTCGAGCGCCTGAAGAACTTTTAAACTGATCTTGGTCGCGGACGCAACTTGCTCAAGCGTGATCGAGCGACGCTCTCGCTCGAGCCGCAAAAACTCGCCCAGGCTTTGAGGCGTATCATCCGCCATGGTGGCTTACGGCAGATGCCGCAGGCGCTCCATCGCTTGCTCGGATGCGGTCGTATTCGGAAATCCGTCTCGAATTTCGAGAAATTTGCGACGAGCCTTATCAAACTGTTTTCCACGCTCGAACGCGATCCCGAGGGCCAGGTGGGCGTCGACGAAAGCAGCGCAAAACTTTTGAGTCGCGCGGTCGTAGTTTTTAACGGCTTCCTGATAACGGTTCTCTTTCAGGTTCAGGTGGCCGAGGTAATAGTAAGCGACGCACGCACCGGCCGGCGATTGTTCAGTGGCTTTTTTGAGAGCCACGGAGGCACGGTCATCATCGCCCCTACGATAATAGAGGATTCCGAGGTTCGTGTTGGAACGGTAGGCATCTCGGTAAACTTGGTTTGCGGCCGCTTTTATCAACCAAGGCTCCGCCTCCGACCCTTTTCCGGCATCGAGCAGAAGTCGCCCCAAATTGTTTTGCGCCTCGGGAGAGTCCGGCAGATTTTCCGCCGCCTTCCGGGCCGCAATCAGCGCCGCTTCGGGTTCTTTTTTAGAGAAGTAGGCGAGCGCGCGCAAGTGTTCGAGCCGCCCGCGTTCGGTTTTATCCGCAGCCAAATCTTGCGCGGCCATCAAAGTCTGCAAAGCGCCGACGGGATCGTTTTCGCGAAGGTATCCATCCGCCATGTCGAGTTGGATCGTGAACTTCTCCGCCCGACTCATCTTGCTCGGCACGGATCCTTCAGGCGCAGTGGCGCAAGCTCCAAGAAACGCTACCGTCAGTGCCAGCGCAAACCACGATGGTGAATTTTTCTGCGAACGCGTCATTTCAGCATGCCCCCGATTTATCAGCGTAAAAGGTGGGCTAAGGGGTGTCAACGTCCGTAATGTCAAACGGGCGTGCGCGTGAAGTATCCCGCCGACTCGACGTGCGGAGTTTGCGGGAAAAAATCCAGTACGGCCGCTCGCTGCCAGGTCCAGCCTCGCTTGAGATATCGCGAGACGTCCCGTGCCCAGCCGTCGGGATCGCAGCCGACCGCGATAAGCTCCGTGACGCCGATCGCCTCGAGACAACGAACCATCTCGTGAAAATCCTGACCGAGCCCCTCGCGGGGGGGATCCAGGATCGCCTGATTCGCTTTTTCGCCGGACTGCGCGCGTCGCAGCAGCCACGACAGGACTGACGCGCGATGAAATCGCATTCCCGACGGAGTACCTGGAGGCGGAGAAGTTGGCGAACCCGTATCAACGCACTCGACCTGGGACCCGCTTTGCGAGAGCGCGAGCGACAAGTTACCGGAGCCGCCATAGAGGTCGATCACCCGGGGGGGCTCGCCACCTTGAGTTTTAAGGCGGTCAAACACCCAGTTTTTGAGTTTTGTATTTTGCTCATCGTGCACCTGACGGAACCCGGAAGCCCCGTGCGCCGAGTTCCAAGTATGACGAAGAGTTTTGTCGTCGAGCACTTCCACTTCGACTTTATAGGGGCGGTCGCGGCGCTCGCCTTCGCGGCGAATACTTTCCCAGTCGGCGAGAATCTCGGGACGCGCAATCTCACATCGGGTCACGGAAACTAGATCGTTGGTTCCAGCTGTGAAAAATCCCATGCTGGTCCCTTTTCCGCGGAGCTGAACCCGGTTGCGGTATTCCCAAATTTTTTCCGCGGGAAACTCGTCCCACTGGTCTTTAAGTTCTTGCGGCAAACCCACTTGCATTCGCTCAAGCGCATACCGCACTCCGGATGACTTGATCTTCCACTGATGCTCGTAGGCGAGATGCTGCCACTGGCATCCGCCGCACCGCGTAAATGCCTCGCACTTGGCTTTGACTCGGGCGGGGCCCGCTTCCAAAAGCTCAACGAGTTCGCCTTGGGCATAACGTTTTTCGACGGACGTGATTCGCACTCGCACCCGGTCGCCGGGGGCAGTGTAAGGAACGAAAATGACGCGCCCGCCCTCATCGCGCGCAACCCCGGCTCCGGCACGGGCAATATCCGTAATGGTCAAAGTCAGGATTTCGGGGGTTGCCGTCGATACGTCTTGTGGCCGCATGGTTGCGGTTTAGAAAAGCTGAACGAAAAAGTCAAGCATCCAGTTTGCCTGAAAATGGCTGGGGATGGTCATGGAGTTGGAAAGTGAGCCTGCCATTACGGTCGAGTAAACCCGGTGTTTTTTTAGCCGACGTGCTGCTTTTAGATGGTGCCCTCACTCTTCTGTTTCTTCTCCCGTCGGTAGCGGCCTTATTTCTTCTCAGTGCGCTTTGATTCGGGGCCAGAGTCACGGTGCTTGCTTTGAGAGCTAGATTCAATCGCTCAGGTTGTGTAGCCTGCGCGAGCTTTGTCAAAGAACATCCGGAACTTCTGCATCATCGCGCACATTGACCATGGCAAATCGACGCTCGCGGATCGCCTTCTTGAAGTCACCGGCACGGTCGAGAAGCGCAATATGGAAGCGCAGTACCTCGACAACATGGATATCGAACGCGAGCGCGGGATCACGATCAAAGCGCAGAGCGTGCGGTTGAATTACACCGCAAACGACGGCCAGAAATACATTCTTAATTTGATCGATACGCCCGGTCACGTCGATTTCACTTACGAGGTCTCCCGGTCCCTCGCCGCTTGCGAAGGCGCGATCCTCGTCGTCGATGCTTCGCAAGGGGTAGAGGCGCAGACGCTAGCCAATGTATTCATGGCGCTCGAAGGGAATCTCGAGATCCTTCCCGTAATCAACAAGGTGGACCTGCCGTCTGCGGACGTCGACAAAGTGATCAAAGAAATCGACGAAACCATCGGGCTCGTCGATACGACGCGTGCGATCCGGGCTAGCGCCAAGACCGGCCTCGGAATCGCGGAGATCCTCGAAGGCGTCGTCAAATATTTTCCGTCGCCGAAAGATGCCGACGACGAGCCGCTTCGCGCGATGATCTATGACAGCTGGTACGATCCGTATCAAGGCGTCGTCGCGCTCTGCCGCGTGATGGAAGGCACCGTTCGGAAGGGCACGAAGATCCGCCTCTTCCACGTCGGGAAGGAATTCGAAGTTCAACGCTTGGGCGTGTTCACGCCTAAGTTCGCGGATGTCGATGTTCTGACGAGCGGTGAAGCGGGCGCCATCGTCACTGGCATTAAAGATGTTCGGGACATGCGAGTCGGCGACACGATCATGGAAGCCGGCAATCTTTCCAAGGAGCCGCTTGCCGGCTTCAAAGAAACCAAACCGATGGTTTTCTGCGGCGTTTATCCGATCGAGTCGGACGCCTACAACGACTTGAAGGATTCGCTCGAGAAATTGCGCCTCAATGACGCCGCGATCACGTTTGAACCGGAAACCTCCAATGCCCTCGGGTTCGGTTTTCGCTGCGGATTTCTTGGTCTGCTGCACATGGACGTCGTTCAAGAGCGACTCGAGCGGGAATACAACCTCAGTCTCATCACGACCGCGCCGTCGGTGATTTACAAAGTCAAAAAAACCAATGGTGAGGAGCTTTGGATCGATAATCCGGCCAAGCTTCCGGATCAGACTTTGATCGAGACGATTCAGGAGCCCTTCATCAAAATGATGGTGCACCTGCCTTCCGAGTATGTCGGCTCGGTGATGGCGCTCCTCAATGAACGTCGCGGTAATCAAATCAAGATGGATTACCTGACGAAGGAACGGGTCACTCTCGTTTACGAGATGCCGCTCAACGAGATGGTCTTCGATTTTTTCGATCGCTTGAAGTCGATCACCAAGGGCTACGCCTCGATGGATTACGAGCTTTGCGATTACCGGGTCGCCAATCTCGTCAAGCTCGATATCCTGATCAACGGTGAAAGCGTCGACGCGCTTTCGCTGATCATTCACCGGGACAAAGCCGCCTATCGTGGCCGTGAGCTGACCAAAAAAATGAAAGAGCTCATCGATCGTCAGATGTTCGAGATCGCGATCCAAGCCGCGATCGGATCCAAGGTCGTCGCCCGCGAAAGTATTTCCGCTCTGCGTAAAAATGTGACCGCCAAATGTTACGGCGGCGATATCTCACGCAAACGCAAGCTCCTCGAAAAGCAGAAAGAGGGCAAGAAGCGCATGAAGCAAATCGGCACCGTTGAAATTCCGCAGGAGGCGTTCCTCGCGGTTCTGAAGATTGATTGAGTTCGGGTTTTAATGATTTCGGATAGTGGCGAAAGAAAAACTCTTCGCGATTACGCCTTGGCGGCTGTAGTCGCGGTGGGGGCGGCGTTTTTCATCCGAAGTTATTGGATCGAGGCTTATCGCATTCCGAGCGCCTCCATGCGTCCGACGCTTGAGGCGGGTGATACCTTATTCGTCGCCAAATGGTCCTACCGCAAAGAGGGGCCCCGACGCGGCGACGTGATCGTTTTCGCCCATCCCGACGAACCGAAGCGAGATTACATCAAGCGCGTGGTGGGGCTTGCGGGTGATCGAATCGCCGTCAAAAGCGGCGAACTCTTCGTGAACGGGAAGTCCGTGACCCTGGCGCGGGACTCCTCCGGCGAATGCGGGCATGAATTGTTGGGCGGCCATCGGTACGGAGTCTGTTGGGAAGCGCCTTTGCCTGACGACTTTGGGCCGACGAAGGTTCCCGATCAAAATGTTTTCGTATTGGGCGATCTTCGAACCCGCCTACCTGAGGCCAAGCGCTTCTCGGGCACCGGACTGGTTCCGGTTCCATCGATCAAGGCCAAAGCTGTCTGGATCTGGCTATCCGTCGAACCCCGACGGTCGGGCGAAACTTCGGGCTGGTTCTCCCGCATCCGATTTGAAAGGATGTTTCAGGCAATCGAATGAGTTCAATCGGAAACCATCTGATCTCCGCGGGCCAGTTGAGCGAAAAAGAGATCCGATCCCTTTTCGCCGCCGCGAAGGCATTTTCCGGCCCCGCATCCCGGGGCGAAACCGTTCCGCTCTTGCAGGGCAAGACGGTCGTCAATCTTTTCTTCGAGGCCTCCACGCGGACGAGGAGTTCGTTTGAAGTCGCGACCCGAAAACTGGGTGGCGGCTTGATGGCGTTCGCGACCTCGAGCTCGAGCGTCGCCAAAGGCGAAACCCTGATCGACACGGCAAAGAACATCGTGGCGATGGGACCGCATTGCCTGGTCGTTCGCCACTCGTCGGCGGGCAGTCCGGAATTTCTAACGCGCAACGTGAGCATTCCCGTCATCAATGCCGGTGACGGCTTTCACGAGCATCCCACACAAGGCTTGTTGGATGCCTACACGATCGAGGAAAAGCTCGGCTCCGTCTCCGGCAAGCGCGTCGTCATCGTCGGAGACATCGCGCATAGTCGGGTCGCCCGCTCAAACATTCTTGTTTTGCGAAAGCTCGGCGCCCGCGTTGCGGTTTGCGGCCCGCCAACCTTGTTGCCGCCGCACCCGCAAGCGCTGGGCGTGGACTTTTCCTATCGGCTTGAGACCCTTTTGCCGGACGCGGACGTGGTCATGGCTTTGCGAATTCAACTGGAACGCCAGAACCGCATGCAAGTGCCGTCGGTCGCGGAGTACTCGCAATACTGGGGCATCAATCGAGAGCGGGCTCAGCTTTTGAAAAAAGGCGCGATCATTTTACACCCCGGTCCCGTCAATCGTGGGGTTGAGCTCGATCCGGAAGTCGCGGACGGGCCGAACTCGGTCATTCTCGATCAGGTATTCAACGGCGTTCTGATTCGCATGGCGGTACTCGCGTCAGTCTGCAACCCGGAAGGACTCAAGGCATGGCTGCAAACGGCGCGATCTTAATCATCGGCGGACGAGTCATCGATCCTTCGCAAAAAATCGACCGTGAGATGGACGTGCTGCTCGATGGTGGCAAGATCGTCGCGCTCGACAAGCCAGGCGCCATCCCGACATCCAAGGCGGAACGTACGATCGACGCCAAAGGCCAATGGGTTCTTCCCGGGCTGATCGACGTGCATGTGCATCTGCGCGAGCCCGGACTCGAATACAAAGAGACGATCGAATCGGGAACCAAAGCCGCGGTCGCCGGAGGATTCACGTCTGTTGCGTGCATGGCCAACACTCAGCCGGTGAATGACAATCCTTACGTCACGGCTTATATCCGCGAAAAAGCGCGAAGCTCGGCCGCGTGCCGAGTTTTCCCGATCGGCGCCGTCAGCAAAGGTCTCAAGGGCGAAGAGCTTGCGGAAATTGGCGGAATGGTTCGTGAGGGCGCAGTCGCGATCAGTGACGACGGGATGCCCGTGATGAACTCGTACCTCATGCGTAAAGCCATGGACTACGCGAAGGCGTTCAACGTGCCGATCATCAGTCATGCCGAGGACTGGAATCTGGTCGGGCAAGGTGTGGTGAACGAAAGCGCGCTTTCGAATGAACTCGGATTGCGCGGCAATCCAGCCGCCGCTGAAGAAATCATGGTCGCCCGCGAAATCGCGCTCTGCCGCCTGACCCGTTCGCGCGTGCACATCGCTCATATTTCGACGGCGGTCGCGCTCGAGCATCTGAGGCGCGCGAAGCACGACGGATTGCCCGTGACGGCCGAAGCCTCGCCGCATCATCTGATGCTGAACGAAGAAAGTGTTCGGGGCTATGACACAAACTTCAAGATGGCGCCTCCGCTCCGGTCACAAGAGGATGTGGAAGCCCTGCGAAAAGCCGTCGCGGAAGGGCTTGTGGATTTAATCGCAACCGACCACGCACCGCATGGCACCGTGGATAAAGCGGTCGAGTTCGATCAAGCCGCGAACGGAATCATCGGACTTCAAACCGCCGTGCCCTTGACCTACGAACTCGTCGCGAGCGGCGCGATCTCTCCGGCGCGTTGGGTCGAGGCCTTGACGGCCGGTCCGGCGCGCTTGATCGGAGTGCCGTATGGAACGCTTCTCGTCGGCCGCGACGCGGACGTCACGGTTTTTGACCCACGCGCCAAGTGGACGTTCATGGGTAGCGATATTCTTTCCAAAAGCCAGAATTCCCCATTCATCGGACATCCGCTTCACGGTAAGGTGATGGCGACGATTGTCGGAGGAAGATGGGCCTATGGCGCTTCATGAAACGGCTGAGCCCGGCGTTCTGGTTTTAGAGGACGCGCAGAATCCCGAAGGCGTCGTATTCAACGGCTGCCTCTTCGGCGCTCGTAAGGACGCTTCGCACGCGCGAGACCGCGGCTACGGCGAAGTCGTGTTCAACACCTCGATGACGGGATATCAGGAAATTCTCACGGACCCGTCTTACTACGGACAGATGGTCGTCATGACGACTCCGCACATCGGGAACACGGGTGTAAATGACGAGGACCCCGAAAGCGCTAAACCTTGGTGCGCTGGCTTCATCGTTCACGAGTATGCCGAAACGCCTTCCAACTGGCGCTCAAGCGGCTCCCTCGACGCCTACCTCAAGAAGCACGGAATTCCCGGTCTCTACGACGTGGATACCCGGGCGCTCACGCGCCACTTGCGCTCACTCGGCGTCGTGCGCGGCTTGATTCTCCCCGCCGCCGACCGCGCGAAGGCCGCGGAGCTCCTTAAAAAGCTGCCGAAATTCGAAGGCCGCGATTTGATCAGCGAAGTTACCGCGCGCGAGCCCTACGCCTGGAAGTTGCCCGCCGGAGTAAAACCCCGGTTTCGGGTGGTGGCGGTTGATTACGGATTGAAGTGGAATCTCCTCAAAAGCCTCGCGGCTCTCGGCTGTGAAATCGAAGTTGTTCCGGCGAACATGACGGCGAAAGAAATTCTTGCACGCAAACCCGACGGCGTATTTCTCACGAACGGCCCGGGCGATCCGGCCGCCGCGCCTTACGCCGCTGATGCAGTTCGAGATATCGTCGGCAAAGTTCCCGTGTTCGGCGTTTGCATGGGCCATCAGATCCTGTCGCTTGCGATGGGCGCCAAAACTTATAAGCTTAAATTCGGTCATCGCGGCGGCAATCAACCGGTGATCGACAACGACACGCGGCGCGTGGAGATCAGCTCCCATAATCACGGCTACGCGGTCGACGGCAGCAATCTGCCCAAAGGCATCGAGGTGACTCACGTCAACCTCAACGACAAGACGATCGAAGGCATACGGGTCAACGGCAAGAACGCGTTTTCCGTGCAATATCATCCGGAAGCCTGTCCGGGACCGCACGATTCCGCAATGTTGTTTGATCGTTTCGTGGACATGATGGCGGATACGGCGAAACGTCGATGATGTATCAAAAATACCTCGAGCCCGTGATCGAGGAATTCACCACCGGCGAATACTATCGCGAGGTCTACAACGCCAAGCAGGAGTACTTCGAAAAGTCCGGTGTCGTTTATGAAGACGATTCGGAGTTCGAGCAGCGGATGTGCATCTTCATGGACTGGTACCTCTTTGACCGGGATCTTCCGGGCGTGGACCTGCCGCCGATCAAATATTATTTCCGGAAAAACAAGGAACGTTTCTCCAACGAAGAACTCAATATCTACCGCGATTTTTGCTCGACCATCCACTCGCTCTTTCGCCTCAAGCGCTTCACGTGGATCGCTAAGGCGATGGTTGCCTACGATCTATTTTCGAACAAACCATACACGGTGATCGATTCGGAAATCGCGCACGGCTTCGCGCGCGGTGACATCTTCGAAGCTCGCGTGATTCCGTTTCAGGGTGGATTCGAGTTTTCTCGGGGCTTCTGCTTTCATCCCGTCGACATGGAGCCGTTTATCCTGGGTGAAATCAAGAAGGTGCGTTTTCAGGATCAAAGCCGTCAGACCAAGCTGATTTTACAGTTGTCTGCGATGAAGCTGAAACACCTTCGCTTCTCGCACATCGACATCAAGCATATTTACACGTTCCAGTCGCGGTTCTGAACCCATGCTTAAGCCACGTAAAATCCTAGCCATCAAGTTGCGAGCCCTCGGTGACACGGTCATTTTCACCGCGGCGCTCGAGGAGCTCCGTCACGCGTATCCGACCGCGCAGATTCATGCCCTGGTGCTGCGGCCTTGGGCCCCCCTTCTGGATCCGCATCGAGCGGTGGATCGGATCTGGGTCTACGATCGCCATCGCGAAACCGCCGCGCGCGCAAAAGCGGTCGCGCGAATTTGCCTCATGCTCAGGCGCGAACATTTCGATTGCGTGGTCAACTTTCACGCGAGTCCTTCGAGCGCCACGATGGCGTTCGCGACCGGCGCCCCGATTCGTTCGATCCATTTTCACGGGCATTTGGACAGAAATCGTTACAGCACGGTGGTCGTGCCCGGAAAAGGCGTTTTAAAGCCGATCATCGAACGCGACATGGATACCGTGCGCGCGCTTGGCCTGGACGTCCCGGTGGGACGCATGCCGAAGCTGACGCTGCAGCATGCTGAGTCGGATCAGGGATTCGAGAATCTGGAGCGTCTGGGCCTGCGGCAGCCCGTCCTTGCACTCGGCTTGGGTTCGAGCCGACCCACCAAAGCCTGGCCCATTGAACGTTTCGCGGCTCTCGCGGTTCGTTGGGTGAAGGAAATGAACGGGGGCGTGGTCGCGGTGACCGGGCCCGGCGAGGAAAATGTCGAGAGAGATTTTTTCGATTCGTTGAAGTCCGAACTTGTCCTTGCGGTCGGGAACCCCGAGGAACGAGAGAAGATCGCTAAAAAAATCGCAAGCCTTCACGCCCAACCGCTCCGCCGGCTCGCGGCAACGCTGCACCATGTGGCCGTTTTCGCCGGCAACGATTCCGGTCCCAAGCATATCGCGGTCGCGGTCGAGAGTCCGACGGTGACGATCTTTGGACCGGAAGATCCTTTTGAGTGGCATCCGTATGGGAGTAACGAGCACCCGTATTTTTTCGTCAAAGATCTTTCTTGCCGCCGCGATGCGGATCCAGGAATGCCGCCTTGGTGCGGACTGGAAACCTGCGTGATCGAAAAACACGCGTGCATGCGCGAAATCGGGATTGATCCGGTGCTGGACGCCTGTCGAAAGGTGGCGCGGCTTTGATATCGGTGACCGCCGCCATCATCACGCGGAACGAAGAGAAACATATCGTGCGCTGCCTCACTTCGCTCGCCTGGGCGGATGAGATTTTGGTGGTGGACGCCCAAAGCGACGATCGAACGGGTGAACTCTGCCGCGATCCCCGCGCCCCATGGGCCGGGAAGCTGCGCTTTTTGGAACGGCCGTGGAGCGGCTTTCGTGATCAACGAACCTTTGCGATGAACGCGGCGAAGAACGATTGGCTGTTGGTGGTGGATGCGGACGAGGAATGCACGCCGGAGCTCGCCGAAAAAATCCGTGTGCTGCTCGGAAACTCGGGCGGCCCGGCGAACCGCGCCTACAAAGTGAGACGGCTCGAATATTTTCTCGGCAAGCGAATCGAATACGGAATCTGGAACCCGAGCTATCAAGACCGCTTTTTCCATCGAGCCGGCGTCCGTTACGTGAACGAGATTCATGAGTACCCGATCTTTCCGGCGCCCGCGGATAGGATTCACGAACCGCTCCTTCATTCACCGGATTTCGCGCCCGAGCGGTTTCTGGAGAAAATGAACAAGTACACGTCAATTGAAGCCCGCGACCGCGTGGCTCGCGGTCAACGAACCAACGTCTTTCGCCTGCTGTTCGCGTTCCCGGCGATGTTCCTCAAAAATTACTTTTATTACGGAGCTTGGCGCGACGGAACCCACGGGTTCGTGATCTCACTCCTCGAGGGCGTGTCTCGCGTCGTCAGACATGTGAAGATCTGGCAATACGGCCGCGCCGCTGAGAAGACGCCGTGAAACTTTCCGGCTTTACGCTCGTTCGCAACGGGGTGAAGTTCGATTATCCGTTTCTGGAATCCCTACGGTCCCTGCTGCCGATCGTCGACGAGCTGGTGGTCAACGTCGGCCGGGGCGATGACGACACCTGGCAGCGCCTCCGGCGGTTTGATCGCGAAGAAGGTGGCGGTAAGCTGGTTTTGTTCGAAAGCACCTGGCCGCTGGATGACCCCGAACAAAGGCGCGGCGGCCGAATCCTTTCGGACCAGACGAACATGGCACTGGATCGCTGCGACGGTGACTGGTGTCTGTATCTCCAAGCCGATGAAGTTCTTCATGAGTCAGAGGCCTCCTTGATCCGAGCGTCACTCGAGTACGCGCATTCCCGACCCGAAGTGGATGGATTACTTTTTGATTATCGACATTTCTACGGCTCATTTGACGTCATTCAGGAAACTCGTAGCGCCTATCGACGAGAGATTCGTGCGATTCGCCGTCAGAGCGGCGCCCGCAGCATCGGAGACGCGCAAAGCTTTCGGCTGCCGAACGGCGCGAAGGTGGCCGTGATTCGCTCGGGCGCCCGTGTTTATCATTATGGTTGGGTTCGCACGCCAGAAGCCATGCGCGCGAAGACGACCTTCATGGATACTCTTTATCATGGCGAATCCCCGCCAGCGGCAGCCGGGCAGCCGCACACCGGGGACAACTGTCGCTACAAGAAATTTTTTGGACTTAAACCCTTTGAAGGCACGCACCCGTCCGTGATGCGAGAGCGGATCGCTTCGAAGGGCTGGCGCTGGAATCTCGAAGAGTCTCCGCTGGAGTGGCGTTGGCAAGACTCCAAAAAAATCATTTTGGACTGGGTCGAGTTTGTGACCGGTTACCGTCTTTTTGAATACCGAAGCTATCGCTTGATCGACGAACGAAGATCATCCCGGAAGGAAGGTAAAGAATGAAGGGACTTCCGCGCGCGACTTTGGTCCTGACGACTTACGAAATGCCGCGTCACCTTGAAATGGTATTTGCAGCGCTCTCGCGCCAGTCATTTCAGGATTTTGAGCTGATTGTCTGTGATGACGGATCAGGTGAAGAGACGGTGAACGTCATTGAGAACTTCATTCGTGAGTCGCCGGTGCCCGTGCAGCACGTCCACCAGGAGCACCAGGGGTTTCGAAAGTGCCGGATATTGAATGAAGGCCTTAGGCGCGCCCGTGGCGAGACGATGGTGTTTCTCGACGGTGACTGCGTTCCGCATCGGGACTACATGCGCGACCACGTTGAAAATCAGGAACGCGGCCGCTATCTCGCGGGCCGCCGGGTGAATCTGGGTGAGAAGTTGTCCGCCACGCTCACCGTGGAGCAGGTGCGAGCGGGATATTTCGATTGGCCCAAGCCTTCGTTGCTTCTCAGTCACTTGAGTGGCGAGACCACGCATTTGCAGCGAAGCTTCCGCGTTGGTCCGGAGTGGCTCCGTCAGGTGCTGCGGATGAACCGGATCGACGATCTCGTCGGCTGCAATTATTCCGTCGCGTGCGAACATCTACTCGCCATCAATGGCTTCGATGAAACTTATGAAGGCTATGGACGTGAAGATACGGACGTCGAGATCCGCCTCCAACATCTGGGGCTAACGATCAAATCGGTGAAGGGTCTCGCGATCCAGTTCCATATCTGGCATCCGCGCCGTGCGTTTACACCGGCCAACGACGATCGACTCGAAGAAGTCCGTCTCTCGAAACGCGTTCGTTGTGAAAAGGGACTGCTTCAATAAATCGCGCCGGTTTTATTGCCGCAAATGGTTCGCATGGAAGGCGATGTGTTCGTCCATGAACGTCGAAATAAAGAAGTAGCTGTGATCGTAACCGAGGTGCCGACGAACAGTCGCCGGGTAATCCACACTCTTCAGCGTGCGCTCGAAGTCGTCGATGAAAAGCTGATCTTTGAGGAACTCGTCATCGAGACCCTGGTCGATCAGGATCGGCGTTCGGGTTGCTGATTTCCCGATGAGCGCTTCGGCATCGTACTCGGCCCAGCAGGTCTGGTCGGACCCCAGATATTCTGAAAACGCTTGGATGCCCCAGTGTGATTTTGACGGAGCGCATATCGGCGCGAATGCGGAGATGGACCGATAGAGGTCGGGATTCCGAAGCCCCAGGGCCAACGCACCATGTCCGCCCATGGAGTGGCCGGAAATGCTTCGGCGAGAACGGTCGACCGGCAAATGTTCCTCGACGATCGCGCGCAACTCTCGGGTTACGTACGAGTCCATTCGGTAATGCCGCGTCCACTTTGGTTCGGTGGCGTCGACGTAAAAGCCAGCGCCCGATCCCAGATCGTAGCGTTCGTCCTCGCCAGCAATCCCAGTATTCCTAGGGCTTGTATCGGGAACTACGATGATCAGCTCGTGCTTTTTTGCGTGTGCCTGCGCCTGAGCTTCGGTCATGAAGATTTCGGGCGTACACGTCAATCCGGACAACCAATACAGCACTGGAAGTTTTCGCAACTTCGCTTGCGGCGGAACGAAGGCCGCGAAACGCATCGGACCGTTGCAGGTTTCGGAATGGTGGGTAAAAAAGGTGACCTGACCGTCGAACTGCTTGTGACTTTCCGTCGTTTCGAGCTTCATGAAGCACTCCCGTAAAGGATGACGCTTCGAATGCTTTTACCGGCATGCATGAGGTCGAACGCTTTATTGATGTCATGGATGCCCATCGTATGCGTAATCATTCGGTCAATTTCTATCTTGCCGCCCAAGTACTTCTCAACGTAGCCGGGAAGCTCGGTTCGTCCGCGTACGCCCCCGAATGCCGTCCCTTTCCACGTTCGGCCCGTCACCAACTGAAAGGGACGGGTTTGGATCAGTTTACCCGCACCGGCGACGCCGATGATGATCGATTCACCCCAGCCCATATGACAGCTTTCGAGCGCCGCTCTCATGAGATCGACATTGCCGACGCATTCAAATGAGTAGTCCACGCCGCCGCCGGTGAGTTCTTCGATCACTTCTTGAATCGGCCGGTCATACATTTTCGGATTGATGAAATCAGTCGCGCCGAGGGACTTGGCAAGTTCGAATTTGGCTTCATTGATGTCGACGACGATGATCCGTTCCGCCTTGGCCATGACCGCGCCTTGCACGACGCTGAGGCCAATTCCACCGAGTCCGAAGATCGCGACGCTCGAGCCCGGCCGGACCTTCGCGGTATTCAAAACCGCGCCGATGCCGGTCGTAATCCCGCAACCGAGCAGGCAGACTTTTTCGAGCGGCGCGGCGGCATTGATTTTCGCGAGCGCGATTTCCGGAATCACCGAATACTCGGCGAACGTGGACGTCCCCATGTAGTGTTAAATCTTGCGGCCGCCTTTTGAATAACGAACCGTGCCGTCCGGCATCAACCCGGACCACTCGGTTTCATTGAGCGCCGTGCAGAGATTGGTCCGGCCCGAGAGGCAGCACGCGCAAGTTCGGCATTCGGGGATGTAGAGCGGGATCACTTTGTCGCCGGGTTTCACGGACTTGACCCCCGACCCGGTCTCCATCACGATGCCGCCGCCTTCGTGTCCAAGCACGCAGGGAAAAACCCCTTCCGGGTCCTCCCCCGACAGAGTGAACGCGTCCGTGTGACAGACACCGGTCGCAACCATTCGTACGAGAACTTCGCCGGCCTTCGGGCCCTCGAGCTCGAGCTCTTCGATAGCTAAAGGCTGCTTCGGCTCCCAGGCTACGGCGGCGACGGTTTTCATGGCTCATCATGTGCCACAAAAGAAATCAGAAGCCTAGACTGCCCGCCGGCCGATGCCGTAATACTTGAATCCGTGCGCCTTCATCTGCAAGGGGGCGTAAAGATTGCGTCCGTCGAAGATGACCGGGAAACGGAGCGATGTCTTGATGCGCTCAAAATCCGGATGGCGGAACTCGTTCCACTCGGTGGCTATGACAAGTGCGTCGGCCCCTTCGAGGGCCTCGTAGCTGGATTTGCACCATCGAACTTTTTCTCCGAGCAGGCGCTGCGCATTGGGCATCGCGACCGGGTCAAACGCGTGAACCTTTGCACCCGCCGCAAGCAGCTCGTCGATGATCGCGAGCGCCGGAGCCTCGCGGATATCGTCGGTATTCGGTTTGAAGGCGATTCCCCAGAGGGCGAAAGTCTTACCGGTCAGTGCGTTATTGTAATGAGCGCGGATCCGCGTCACCAGATGCTTTTTCTGCCGGGCATTCGCCGACTCGGCACCCGCCACGACGTCCAAGGGCACGCCTGCTTTTTTACCGGTCGCGATCAAGGCTTGAACGTCTTTCGGAAAACAAGATCCTCCGTAGCCGGCGCCCGCGTAGAGGAAGTGGCGACCGATTCGTACGTCGCCGCTCATTCCGCGGCGCACTTCTTCGACATCGCCTCCCACTTTTTCGCAAAGAATGGAAAGTTCGTTCATGAAGCTGATGCGGGTCGCAAGAAAGGCGTTGCATGCGTACTTCGTGATTTCCGCCGAGACCGGATCCATCTTCAGAACCGGATTGCCTTGGCGAACGAACGGCGAGTAAAGCTCTGACATCCGGCGAAAAACCTCGTCGCTTTCGGTGCCGATGATCACGCGGTCGGGCTTGAGGAAGTCATCAAGGGCCGTGCCTTCCTTGAGAAACTCCGGATTGCTCGCAACGTCAAATTTGTGCTTCGTATGCGGGGTCATCCAATCGGCGACCACGCGATGGGAGCCGATCGGCACCGTCGATTTGTTGATGACGATCTTGTAGCCATTCATCGAACGCGCGACCTCTTCGGCGGCAGCCTTCAAATACGAAAGATCGGGCTCTCCATTCTTGCCGGCCGGCGTACCAACGGCCAAAAAGATGATTTCCGACTGCTTGACGGCCTCGGCGGTCGCGGTCGTAAAATGCAAGCGGCCTTCGGTATGGCCGCGTTTGACCAAAGTCTCGAGCCCGGGCTCGAAAATTGGAATCTCCCCGCGCTTCAGTGCCGCGGTTTTCGTTTCGTCGATGTCGACGCACCAGACCGTATTTCCGGTATCGGCAAAGCAAGCACCCGCGACCAGACCCACATAACCCGTTCCAATCACGGCAATCTGCATGGAGCCAAGTCTCCCAAAACTTGTTGGATCATGCTAGTTCAATTCAGTGCGGCTTTCGATCACGATCATCACGCTGAACGAAAAAGACAATATCGCCCGCGCGATCGAAAGCGCGCGTTGGGCGGACGAAATCCTTGTCGTTGATTCCGGCAGCACCGACGGCACTCAAGCCATCGCGAAGCGGCTCGGCGCCAAACTTTTGGAAAACCCGTGGCCCGGTTACGGAAAGCAGAAGAACTTCGCGCAAGACAACGCGTCGCATGACTGGATTTTGAATATTGATGCCGACGAAGTCATCTCGCCCGAACTCGCCTCTGAGATCCAACAGGTATTGCGGAGCGTGGTCGTCGAGACTTCGACGACCAAAGGATTCGAGTTTCCGCGAAAGACCTTTTACCTGGGGCGTTGGATTCAGCACGGAGGGTGGTATCCGAACTATCTGGTTCGGCTCGCCGACCGCAGAGCGGCGCGCTGGTCCGAACCCGAGGTGCATGAGGCGCTTTTAGTCACGGGAGGCGTGCAACGCCTCGTCCATAACCTTCATCATTATACCTTTGCGGGCATCCAAGACCAGATCCTGACCAATCTTCGGTATTCCCGCTTGGGGTACTTGGAGCTGCTGCGAAGGGGCCAGGCCCCTAGTCTGCTGAGGCTCTTGGTAAAACCGATCGGCAAATTCTTCGAAACCTATGTTTTACGAAGAGGCTTTCTGGATGGATTGCCGGGGTTTATCATCTCAGTGAACGCGGCCCACAGCATGTTTTTGAAATATTCCTACCTATTTGAAGCGGAGCTCCAGAGTGAGAGTCCTGATCATCGATAACAACATTGAGCCCAAGAGCTGGGGTGCCCAGGACCTGCTCAGTCACGCCGTCCACGCGCCGGGAGCGACGGTCACGGTTCGGCGAGCCCCGCAGCGGGATCTCCCCGGCCGGTTGGATCAGTATGATCGCTTCATAATTTCTGGATCCCTCACCTCCGTCAACGAGCAGGGACCTTGGATCGATGATTTGGAGAATGCAATCCGTCGCATCCTGGATCTCCGGCGGCCGTTGCTGGGAGTCTGCTACGGACATCAGATGATCGCGCGAACCTTGGGCGGCATGAAATCCGTGCGTAAAAGCCCGACCCCGGAGTACGGCTGGACCTCGGTCGAACTCTTAACGCCTTCACCGTTGTTCGCGGGGCTCTCGAATTCGTTCTATTCCTTCTCGTCTCATTTCGACGAAATTTGTGAGCTGCCGAAGGGATTGGTTCGCGTGGCCCGTTCGAATTTATGTGACGTTCAGGCGTTTCAGATGGCGGATCGGCCGGTTTACGGCATTCAGTTCCATCCGGAGAAGCCGCTCGCCAAGGGTGAAGCCGCGATGTCGAATCGAAAAAAACTCGGGACTCCGAAGCAGTTGCTTCATTTCGGTGAAGGAAAAAAACTTTACGATCCGAAGGTAGGCGAAACTATCTTTAGAAACTTCTTGAAATGAAGCGTCATATTCCGCTCGCGCTGAAGCTCACGCTCGTGACTTTTCTGCTCTGGATTCTTGGTGAAAAAGGCCTCGTTTCCATGAATGCGATCGGCCGCGCGCTGACTCAGTATCAGCTCATCGTACCGGCGGTTCTTCTGGTTCTTGGAACGAACGTGCTCGGTGTGGTGCGATGGCAGATCCTTCTGAAGGCGCAAGGTTTTCATCTTTCTTTTTGGCGGACGTTTCAGCTGACGTTCATCGGTAACTTTTTCAATCTCGCACTCCCGGGCGCGGTCAGCGGCGACTTCGTCAAAGCCTGGTATGTCGCCAAGGAAACGGACGGCCAACGCGGCCGAGTTTTCGGATCGATTCTGTTTGATCGGGTCGCGGGAGTGTCCGCCTTGGTGCTGGTCGCGGCGTCCGCGCTGGCCATGGACTGGGACGCGATTCAGGGCACTCGGTTTCTTGACGGAATTCTCATGTTGTTGGTGACAGCGGCGGCATGCGTGATCGCTTTCTTCACCTATCTTTTTTTGGTGCGCGAAAGTCACGATCCGTTGCTTCGTTTGATTCAAAACGCGGAAGTGAAATTTCCGCGGCTGGGTTCGGTTCTCCGGATTTATCTCGGCGTCCGGCACTATCACCATCACCGTCGAATCGCGCTCCAAGCGCTAGCGGTTTCGATGGCGATTCACGCGATGGTTTGCAGCGCTTGCGTGCTCTATGCCTACGCCCTCGGTGACACTGAAATTGCGGTGCTCCCCGTTTACATCGTGGTGCCGCTCGGACTTTTGGTGACTGCGGTACCGGTCACGCCCGCCGGAGTCGGAACGGGCCACGCGGCGTTCGGCTGGCTTTTCCATTTTCTCGGCTCGCAGCGCGGTGCCGACGTGTTCAGCCTGTTCATCCTCACGCAACTTCTTGGCGGCAGCATCGGCGGTCTGATTTATTTGCGCTTCCGGTCGCGAGAACCTGCGCCAGTTTTGCCCAGTGCGCGCGCTAATCTGACTCCAGCCAACCCCTGACGCAGGTCTGATTTTCTTCGGGTTTATCTTGGGACTCTCCGTCCTTACCTAATAAAAAAAACCGATCGGCAAAAACATCCCGACGCTCTTCGGCGATCGACTTGTCACGTCGATCGACGCTGCTAGCCTTGAAAAACGAGCATTCCACCCGAGGAGACCCGCATGAAGCGCCATTCGACATGGGTTTTGATCATTTCCCTTCTCACGTTGAACATGTGGCTTGCGCCGGAGCAATCCTTCGCATTCGGGAAAAGGCCGAATCCAACCAATCCCGGCGGACCTCCGACAGTGAAGGACTGGACGTTTCTCGTCTTCCTCAACGGGAACAACAATCTCGATCCCTACGGCGCCATGGACATCAATGAGATGGAGGCGGTCGGATCCACGGATCGGGTCAACGTCGTGGTCCAGTGGGCTTCTCTGCAAGCCAAGAATGTACGCCGCTTACTCGTGAAACGGGATTCGGATCCTTCCAAAGTCACGTCCCCGATCCTGGAAAACATGGGCGCGGTCGACATGGGAGATTACCGAAATTTGGTTGAGTTCGTAAAATGGGCGTCCGTCAAATATCCCGCGAAAAACTATTTCATCGATGTTTGGAATCACGGCAGCGGATGGCACCGAAAGAGCGCCGTCATCAGCCCCCGCGATATCAGCTACGACGACCTAACCGGCAACTCGATCTCCACCGAGCAGCTCGGCGTGGCCATGAAGGAATCATCCGTGATCATCGGGAAAAAAGTGGCGATCTACGGCAGCGACGCGTGTTTGATGTCGATGGCCGAAGTCGCGGACGAGATGGCGGACTCAGTGGAGATTTTCGTGGGTTCCGAGGAAGTAGAACCGGCCGAGGGCTGGCCTTACGACAAACTTCTGGAGCGTTGGAATTCACGCACGGAGGCGACACCAGCGGTAGTCGCGCAATATTTGACCGAGGAATACGTACGCTCGTATTCGGGGGGCAGTCAGGGCTCGTCCGAAGTGACGTTCTCCGCCTTCGATCTGACCAAGATGGCTAACGTCAATTCAGCGGTTAAAGATCTCGGAGCCCATCTCAGGACTTTCGACGCCAACGATAAGAAGAAAATCTTGAATGCCGTCAGCCAGACGCAGTTCTTCACGTATCGTGATTATGGCGACGCCCTCGATTTTCTGAAGCAGCTGGAAGGAACCGGCCTTCGTTTGGATTCGCGTCTCCTCGGATCGGTCCGCGAGGCGGTTGCGGGTTTCGTAATCGCAAATGTCGGAACGCCCGCTTATTCGCGCGCGACGGGCGTGGCGCTCTGGCTTCCGGCCTCGAAGTTTTCCTACGACACTTACAGCACGCGTTACCGCGCGCTGCAATTTCATTTGGACACCGGCTGGGGCGACACCATGCAAGCGCTGATGAACTAGCGCCGTCCCCGCCTGAATCCCCTGACCGGCCCCGCACGAATTGGGAGCCGTCAGTGAGTCGAGCCCTCCGAGCTCCTTGAGTTAAGACAGGCGCCGGGGGGCTTTCTTTTAAATCAACGGCTGGAAATTCGGCAGTTCAGACGGTTATGTCCGCCGCGGCAATCAGCGACCTATTCTAAAAATAACTATAATTTCAAACAGTTATATAAATTAGCAAAATAGTCGGATATACGATATAACGCTCCGCGTGAAGTTGCGGTACGTTTTTAGTATCACCTGCCTCCTCCTCCCGATTGTTTCGGGTAGCGCATTTGCGGCGATCGACCTGGGTGCGGCCAAGCGTGCGCTGCTCGAAGCGACTTGGCCTGAGCTGTCGCTATCTACCGATCTGAGCAACCTCACGGGCCCGGCAGGCGAGGGGATGCGCGGCGAATCGCAGCTCAAGGAAAAGCTTCTCGACGTCAACGGCATCTGGTCGCAATGCGGAATCCGCTTTGTTGCCCGAAAGCTTCGCAACGTCAGTGCGTCTGAACTCGGAGTGACGCTAAATCCGAAAAGTCAGGATGATCTCGGAACCATTCACGGCGCCGCCTATCCGAAGGGGCATGAAAACGCGATTCCTGCGATGATCGCCGGCGCCTGGAACTTCGTCGATGCGGGCTTTGGACTTTATATGTACGGAATCGGCTGGGCTTTCACTCGCGAGGGTGGAGCGCTGGATCGCCTCGGCGCGATGGTTTCATCGACCCAAATCGATCAATCGCCGGCCGGCACTCTCCTGGGTCATGAGTTGGGCCACGCTCTCACGCTGGGCCACTCAAGTCTTTCCGACAATGTGATGGCCGGCGGCGCGACGCTTACGCGAGATCAGTGCGAACAGTCGCGGCGCTTCGTGCAGACGTCCCTCTCGATGATGATCGTAAATACAAGCCTGGCTCACGTCGGCAATTAACGGGAATCGAGGAGAAGCTTCGGACCGAGATTCTTCTTCGGGACGTTGACGATATTGTGCTTCTTGCGGTCAAGGACGGCTTTCGGCGTGCGGGGATCGCAGGTGCCGTAATCCTTCTTGGGGCCGCCGGCGGTCTGCTGCCGCATCGCCTCGAGGCGCTTCTTTTGGCGATACTTCATGAGGATCTCGCGGTGCTCCGGCTTGTTCGGCTGGAGTAGCGCTTGTTGAATCTTACGGTCTTTGAAATCTTTGGCGACATAGAGCGCCTTTTTACTCATCGGATCGATCCCGCTCCAGTACATCGCGGTGGCAAGCGTCATCGGAGTCGGAATGAAGGCCTGCACTTGCTGTAGGTTCCAGCCTTTTTCCTTCAAGTAGTCGTATACCTTTTCCATCTTCTCATGGGTGGTGCCCGGGAAGCCGGAGATGAAGTACGGAACGACGTACTGTTCTTTGCCGGCTTCTTTAGAAACCTGCTCGAAGTAGCTGACGAACTCGTCAAAGTTTTTAAGGCCCGGCTTCTTCATCAGATGCAGAACGTCGTCATCCATGTGCTCGGGCGCGACCTTGAGGTGGCCGCCGACGTGATGGGTGATTAAGTCCTTCATGTACTTCTGACCGGATTTTTTATCCGCAAGCGAAAGATCGTAGCGGAGCCCGGAGGCGATGTGAATCTTGCGGATGCCCGGCAGTTTCCGGGCTTTTTCGAGCAGCTCCACTTGTGGTGTGTGATCCGTATGGAGATGCGGGCAAACTTTAGGGTGCAGACAGGAGAGCTTTCGGCACTTGCTCTGGATATCCGTACTCTTGCATCGGGTCTGGTACATATTGGCGGTCGGCCCGCCGATGTCGCTCACGATACCCTTGAAACCCGGAACGTTGTTGAGACCCTCGACCTCGTTCAGCAGACTTTTTTCGGAACGCGACTGAACGATTCGGCCTTGGTGCAGCGTGATCGCGCAAAATGAACAGCCGCCGAAGCAACCTCGCGTTGAATTGACCGAGAAACGAATCATGTCGGCGGCAGGAATGCGCGCCTTGTACGAAGGATGCTGTTCCTTGCTGAACGGCATTTCGTAGATTGAATCGAGCTCTTCGGTGGAAAGGGGAAGCGCAGGAGGATTAATGACTACGGCTTTTTTACCGTGATATTGCACGAGGCGTTTGCCGTTGTAGGGGCTGGCTTCGTATTCGATGAAGTAGGCAGCTTTAGCGAACTTCTTCTTGTCGTCACGGACCTCTTCGTAGGCGGGCAGCGTGAGGCGGCCTTCGAGCGTGCGTGCATGCTCGGGAGTCGTCATAAAGGCGATTCCGCGCTGGGTTTTGAGCCGGTCAAACGCCGCTTGCACGGGGGCCTGGTCGATATTTAGCGCGCCGCCAACCGCGGCTTCTGCAGTCTTGAGCTCTTCGACGATCGTGCGAACCGTGCGTTCTCCCATCCCGAAAACCGTGAGGTCGGCGTGGAGTTCGGTCAGGATCGACGGACGAATGCAGTTTTGCCAGTAGTCGTAGTGAGCGAGACGGCGCAGGCTCGCTTCGACACCACCAACGATGACGGGTGTGCCGGGGAACGCCTGGCGCGCGAGCTTTGAGTAAACGATCGAGGCGTAGTCCGGACGATTACCGCCTTTGCCGCCCTCGGAATAGGTGTCGTCCGAGCGATATTTTTTGTTGGCGGTGTAATTATTGATCATCGAATCAACGGTGCCGGAAGACACGCCGACAAATAGCTTCGGACGGCCTAGGCGTTCAAAGTCCTTGATCGAGTCCCACTTGGGCTGAGAAATGATCCCCACGCGAAGGCCGAGCTTTTCGAGCCAGCGTCCCAGGCAGGGGATCCCGAACGTCGGGTGATCGACATACGCGTCGCCATTGATGAGGAGGACGTCGAGTTCGTCCCAACCGCGCCACTGCATTTCTTCCCGCGTGGTCGGGAGAAAACGTTTGCAGGCCTCGCGATAGACCGTGGCATTGGTGATGGGCTGGTGAATTTGCGGGCGCATGGTTGAGCGTGAGTATCTCTTTTGAAGCGGAGCGTCAATCAATGTAAATGAGGCGTTATTCAGCTGCAAAATGATACGCCGCTCAAAGCGTTCTAAGATCTGAGCCCGTAGGGAGGGTGCTCAAGTCATCCGAATCAGGAGAAGAGCTTGTCGATGTCGGACTGTTTCATACCCGAATTTCGCTCAAACTGCAGTTCGCGGCTCGTGCGCTCGAGGCGACTGAAAAGTTGTTCGACCAGCGCCATGAGAATCTTACGGGAAGCTTCGGGGTGCGCGTCCATGAATAGTTCAAAGGCCGGACGTGAAATCGCGCGGAGCTCGACGTTGTTCGAAGCATCGACGTTGGCGATTCGGACGCTGTCACGAACAAGTGCCGCTTCGCCAAAAGTTTCTCCGGGGTTTAAAGTCGTCATGAACACCGCGCCTCGGGTGATGTTCACGTATCCTGATACGATGACGAAAAAGAGATCGCTCTTCTCGCCTTCGTGAGCGATCCGCGCGGCTGCGGAATAGTTCTTGGGCATGAAGGCGTCGGCGAGCGTACGGCGCTCCTGAGGCTTCAAGTCTTTGAATAGCGGAATAAATTTCAGGAAGTCGGAGGGATCAATCGTGGGCTTCTTGGGTTCACTCATACTGGCTTTATTATACACAGGCTAGATTCGATCATGCCACGAAGACTGACCTGGCCGGTCCAGTTGCCGAAGAGAATACGACCCGGCCGGGCACACCAGCCCTGCCCGGCCTGAGTCCAAATTCTTGGAAGAGACGGAGAATAAACGGGAATCGCCCGGAGCCAGCGATTGATTTCCAGATGAACGGGCGAATCGACGCCCAGCATTGCCCGCAGTTCTTCGCAGACGATTTCCGACAGTTCCGCATCTCCGAGGCCCACCAGATCCCGTTGAGAAGTCCCTCCGATCATGACGGTATAGGAAGAGTGTTTGTCATTGTCGGCTGTGCGGCCATCGAAGCTCGATGAGTTGAAGAGTATTCCCAGACAGCGTCGATCCCGCTCAACCTCCGGAACCAACACGCCCACGCCTTTAGAATCGCGCGCCGACTTTCGCACGAAAGCAGTGATCGATATCAAAGGGGCGTATTCGATCCCTGCGATTGCAGTCGCGAGCACGGGGTCGGAGGAAACGATCAGCTTCGCGGCAACATCCGCCGGCGTGGCGATGATTAGATTGGGCGTGTCCGGAAGCTGGCTGATCGGTGCTCCGATATGAATCTTTACGCGGCCGGATTTCCGAAGCCGACTCTCGAGTGCCTGGGTAAAGCTGTCCATTCCATCCCGCGCGGTCATCATGAGTTTCTTGGGAGGGCGAGGTCCGGTTCGTTGGCGGGAGCTGCGGAGGATCTGGCTGAGCAAGCTATGTCCAGGCTTTGGAAGCAGAGCGGGAAAAGCGGCCGCGACTCCGATTTCGGAAGGGCGAGAGGCGTAAATTCCTCGTACAAACGGCGTCAGACCGTAATCGAGCGCCGCCTGTCCGAGATGTCGCTTCGCCCACTCCTCGAGCGTCAGCGACTGCGGATCCATCCCGCGGGTCGGCAAGACGAAATAGGCTCTGAGAAACGCCTGCGCAAGTTCCCGAAGGCCGAGGGGCATGCGTCGCAGTTTTCCCTTACGCCAGATAAAACGAGCGCGCGCGTCCTTGCGCACCGGCAGGAGCTCGACTTCGAGTTCATGAAACAACTCGCGAACAGGGGGAGATACGAGAGTTGAGTGCATCGCCGCTTCCGCGATCCCGTACGGAGTTCGAATGGTACGAACGAGTCCGCCCAAGCGATCGCTGGCTTCGTAAAGTACCACCTCATATCCGGCTCGCTCCAAACGAAAAGCGGCGAGCAGGCCTGCGATACCGCCGCCGATTACCGTAGCCTTTTGAACGGATCGATCGAGTGTTCCGATCATGTTTTTTCCTAGATCGTTTTGCTGAAGAGCTGGGACGTCGGCGCTTGGCGGGCCAGGCGGGCATCAAAGGCCATGCAGGCGTTCCGTAAGAACGCCCGGCCCTCAGGCAGAATTTCACACCGATACTTATCGAGGACGAGCAGGCCGTCGCGCGCGAGTTCGGCCAGACGATCGGGCACGGTCTCGAGCCACGGATCATAAAGCGATCGCTCGCTCCATTCGGTTTTGAATCGAGTCATGAGATTCAGCACGTGTCGGCGAAGGACGAGATCCTCAGGCGTCAGCACGTGGCCGCGCAAAATCGGGAGTTCGCCCTTCTCCACTTTCGCCCGCCAGGTTTCGAGCAGCTTTTCATTCTGAGCGAACATCGACCAGGAATCCCCGATGGCGGAAACCCCGAGACCGATGAGCGGCGCTACTTGGCGCGAAGTGTAGCCCATGAAGTTGCGGTGGAGCTTGCCCGCCTGTGACGCTTTCCAAAGCGAATCGGATTCGAGCGCGAAGTGATCCATGCCGATCTCGCGGTAGCCGACGTCCTCAAGCAAAGACCGTCCGAGCTCGTAAAGCGCGCGTTTAGCGTCGCCGTCGGGGAGGTCCGCTTCGGTAAATCGGCGCTGACTCGGTTTGATCCAAGGGACGTGGGCGTATGCGTAAAACGCGATGCGATCCGGACGAATTCGCTTCACGGTGTCGATCGTCTGTTGAATGCTCGCGAGCGTCTGAAACGGAAGTCCGTAGATCAGATCGAAATTGATACTCGTGTATCCGTGCTTGCGCGCGTCGTCCGTGACCTTTTGCACCTGCGCCTCCGTCTGGACGCGGTGGACGATCTCCTGAACTTTGGGATCGAAATCCTGGATGCCGAGACTCAGGCGACGGAAGCCGAACTTCGCGAGCGTTGCGAGATGTTCCTCATTCGTGACTCGGGGATCCGCTTCAACTGAGAATTCCGCGTCCGGCAGAACCGTCACGTGTTTCAGAATTCCATTCATCAGGGTTTCTAGTTCGGCGGGCGCGAGAAACGTCGGAGTACCGCCGCCCAGATGGAGTTCGGTCAACGGAATGGACGGTTTGCCCAGGCGATCGAGGTAGATCTTGAATTCCTTCAAGACGGCGTCGATGTAGGGATTTCCCACCCCGTGATTGCGGGTAATCCGGGTGTTGCAGCCGCAATAGGTGCAGAGACTTTCGCAAAACGGAATATGGACGTAAAGAGCGGCACCGAACCGGCCCTGTTCACCGTCCGCGAGGGCTGTGGAAATGCTGGATATGTATTCGGCTTCGGTCGGCGTCTTCTCCCAATAGGGTACCGTCGGGTAGCTCGTGTAACGAGGACCCGGGACGTTGTACTTCTTAAGAAGCAGACTCGAAATCCTCACTCGAAGATTTCCTTTTGAATTTTCAAGAAGAGCTTCACGTTCGACTCCGGAGTTTTTTGCAAGACCCCGTGCCCCAGTCCGCAGATCCAACCGCGCCGGGCGCTAGGGGGAAGTGCTTTGACGCGCGAAAAAAGTTCGCGAAGTTCGATTTCGAAACGTCGGGGGTCATGATGAAGCCAGGAAGGGTCGATGTTTCCCTGGATCGCGTAACGCGGACCCCATTCGGTCAGGACGCGGGCGATATCGTGGAACCAGTCGATCCCCAAGCACGATATTGGGAGCGGGTCGAGTGCCTTCCAGTGATTGCGATTGGTGCCCTTAGAGTAGTAAGTGATCGGAACATCCGGACAGAGTTTGGTGAAGCGTTCAAAAATCTTCCCCATCCAGGGTACGACCGAACGCGTGAATTGATCCGGCGAGATCTCGCCCGCGCACGTATCCAAAACCGCGATCGTATCCGCGCCGGCTTTGGCCTGAAGAACCATGTTCTCGACGAGGAGATCCGCGAGGAGTTCACAAAAGCCTTCGAACAAACCGTCGGCCACGCCGTTACGGGCGTCCGCGAGATTTCCCTGATGCGAGCCGGAGACCGCGTAGAAGAACAGCGTCAGCGGACCGCCGACGAAGCCGAGCAGGCCCTTCGTAACGGGAAGTCGGGCGCGCGTGAGCCGTAGGGCTTCCGCTTGAAAGCTGAGCTGGATCGCGAGGGCGCCGCCGCCCTTGAGCTTGCGTAAATCGGCGGGCGATCTCACGTGCCAATCGAGCTGAGGCGCGGGGACGTACTTGAGTCCCATCCCCATCGCCTCGAGCGGGAAAAGCAGATCGGAAAAAAGAATCGCGGCATCGAAATCGAAATCCTGAATCGGTCCCATCGCGACTTCGGCCGCGAGTTCGGGCTTTTTACAAAGATCCATGAAGGTGTGCTGCTCACGAAGCTTTTGATAATGCGAATGATAACGACCGGCTTGGCGCATGAACCAAACAGGCGGACGCCCATCGTTGGTTCGCGCGATCGCGCTTTGGAACAGATTTTTAGTCGTCATGAAAGTTGATACCCTACGCCGCGAATGCTTCGGATCGCCTGCGGATTATCCGGATCGACTTCCACAAGCTTACGAAGGCGTAAGATGAAGTTGTCTACCGTTCTTGGATTTGGAACCTCGTCTGGCGTCCAGACCTCATTTAAAATTTCGTCGCGACTCACGGCCTTGCCGCGGCGGTCCACCAGAAGTCGCAGAAGCGCGCACTCCTTGTGCGTGAGCGGATGCTCGTTGCCGTCGACTTCCAGCGCGAAGCGGGAGAAATAGATTCGGGCGCGGCCAATCTCCATGCCGTCGTCGGCGCCGTCCGCGGACAGATAGCGCGCGCGCTTCAGGCCATTCTGCACCCGCAAGAGCAATTCTTTCAGATGAAACGGCTTCGCGACGTAGTCCTCCGCGCCGAGTTCAAGTCCTCTTACGCGGTCTTCGGGATTGGTGAAGGCGGTAAGAAATATGATCGCGGTTGAACGGTGCTTCGCGCGGAGATACTTCGCGACTCCGAACCCGTCACCGTCGGGCAAACCGACGTCGAGGAGCGCAAGATCAAAGCGCCGGCCGTCGATCTCCGCCTTGGCGTCTTCGACCGTCTTGGCCCAGGCGACTTCGAAGCCTTCCTTGGCGAAGCGTTCGGTCAGCGTCAGACCGACGTTCACTTCGTCTTCGACCACGAGAAGTAACGGCTTTCTTTCAAGTGCCATCGGCTTTGGCCCCCGGGAAACTGAGCGAAATCTGGAATCCCGCCGCGGGTGTATGGAACTCGGCTTTGCCGCCCATGCGTTCCATCAAAAGCTTCACGAGATAGAGGCCGACACCCGCGCCTTGCGAGTTCGGCCCTTTTTGAAAAAGTTTACCGAGCGTCGCGACATCGCCGCTGAAGCCGCGACCGTCGTCGCGATAAACGAGCACGACGCCGTCGCCTTTGGAGGCTCGGCGTGAAGAGAGGACGACTGACACGCGATCTTTGGAAGAGTGCCGAAGGGAGTTCTCGAGGAGGTTCCTCAGGATGACTTGGATCGCCGACGTGTCGGCGAGCAGCGTGACGTCTTCGATCTCGGACCGGATATCAACCCGGTCGGCGTGTGTTTCGCCCCAGCCGGAGAGCGTACGTTCGATCCACGGCTTGATGCGGACCGCTTGCGTGAAGACCGGGCCGCCGCCTTCCATCCGCGCGAGTTCGAGCGTTCGCTCCACCTGAGATTCGAGACGGCTTACGTCTTCGAGCAGCCGCTGAATGAGGCCCGCCATTTCCTCTTCGCGGTGTTTCGGATTGTCCTGACTTTCCGCGATCGACTCCGCTTGCAGCCGGATGCTGGTCAAAGGCGTCTTGAGCTCATGAGTGACGGAGGCGAAAAAGGCCTGGAGTCCGCGCGCCCGGCGCTCGTCGCGAAAATACCAGTAGAGCAAGACGCCAGTACTTAGGAGCATGAGGAGGAAAAAAGTCGAGGACTCCCAAAAAAGCATGCGCTGGGTTCGGATCCACTGACTGTCGCCTTCCGCGGCGACATTCTGAAGTCGCTCAAGTTCCGTGATTCGTTCGGCCTGCGTGAGCGCGAATTTCGCCCACCAGGCGCCGAGCAGTCCGACGAGCGCGAGCCAGACGAGCTGCACGCCGAGGATCCAGCGGAGCCGCGAGTGCGGAGCCTGGCTGATGCTGCCTTTGCCCTTCATATCGCGAGCGACTCCTTCATTACGGAAAGAAACTGCTCGAGCATGGCTTCCGAATGTGCGGTGGAGAGAAAGCCGACTTCAAAGCCGCTCGGAGCCAGATAAATGCCACGCTCGAGCGCGTGATGAAAACCTTTGGCGAAACGTTCCTTTTGAGTCGCCGGAATATCAGTGATCGCGCGAACGACGCCGTCCCGGGATTTAATCTGCCCGAGCACGATCCAAAAGAGCGAAGAGAGTGCCTGGACGTGAACGCCGCTCTCGGGGCGCGAGAGCGCGCTTGCAATCCGTGCGGCGCTTTTCTCGAGCTTGGCGTAGGGGTTCTCGCGTTTGAGTTTTTTCAGCATCGCCAGGCCCGCGGCCATGGCAACGGGATTGGCGCTCAGCGTTCCCGCTTGATAGACCGGACCCGCCGGGGCGACGAGATCCATGAGGTCTTTGGTTCCGCAGTATGCACCGACCGGGAATCCGCCGCCGATGACTTTACCGTAAGTCACGAGATCCGGGCGGATGCCGGTACGTTCCGCCATTCCGCCGAAACCCACGCGAAAGCCGGAGATTACTTCGTCGAAAAACACCAGGGCGCCGTGCTTGCGCGTGATCTTCGCAAGGCCTTCGAGAAACTCCTGCGTCTGAAGTAGAAGTCCGTTGTTCGCAGGCAAAGGCTCGATGATCACGGCTGCGATTTGGCGAGGGTGTTTGGCAAATGCTTCTTCGAGCGCAGCGAGATCGTTTAAAGGCACGACGATCGTTTCGGCCGCGGTGGAGGGCGAGACTCCCGCGCTATCGGGAGACGCCATCTCAGCGAGCCCCGAGCCGGCGCGAACCAGCATCGAGTCGACGTGACCGTGATAACAGCCATCGAACTTGACGATCAGGTTACGACCGGTAGCCGCGCGCGCCACGCGGAGCGCGGACATAACGGCTTCGGTGCCGGAATTGACGAAGCGGACTTTTTCGGCCCACGGGATCGAACTTGTGATCAACTCGGCCAACTCGAGCGAGTAAGGCTCGGCCGTGCCGTAGCTCCAGCCGCGCGAGAGCGCGAACTTAACGGCTTCCGCGACTTCGGGATCTTGATGTCCGAAGAGGAGCGGGCCCCAGGACATGCAGAAATCCAAATACCGATTACCGTCGACATCGGTGAGTTCCGCGCCTTGCGCTTCACGAATGAATCGCGGCGTTCCGCCCACGCCGCGAAATCCCCGGACTGGTGAGTGGACGCCACCGGGCGCGACCCTTAAACTTCGAGTCAGGAGTGCTTCGGATTGAGTGGTCGTCTGCTTCATTTTTAAATTCCTGCTTTGAGCCATACGGCGGCGTTTCGCGCTCCGTAGCTAATGATCATCTTCGCGCCCGCGCGGCTGAGCGCGGTCCAGGCTTCGACGTGTCCCTTCGGGCCATCCATCAAACCTTCACGTGCGAGGAGCTCCACGGCGGCGAATTCTCCACTCACTTCGTATACCGCCCAGGGGCGAGGGATTTCACGAGAAAGCGTCTGAAGAACATCGAGATAAGGTAGGCCGGGCTTGACCATGAGGATGTCGGCCCCTTCGTCCGCGTCACGGCGCGCGGAAAGCAGTGCGTCGCTCGGACGCGCCGGGTCGATTTGATAGGTCGCGCGGTCCTTGAGCGTGGATCCGCCCTTAGGGGCGGAATCCGCCGCCACGCGGAACGGACCATAGAACTTGGAATGGAATTTAGCGGAATAGCTCATGACGAGAGTTCGATCGAGTCCCCCTCCGACGAGCGACTCTCGAATCGCGGCGATTCGCCCATCCATCATGTCGCTGGGGGCCACGCAGTCGGCGCCAGCCTGGGCGTATTCGAGCGCGGCCCGGGCAAGTTCGGACACGGTTTCGCCGTTTTCAACGTGGTCGCCTTCGGCCGAAAGAATTCCGCACTGGCCATGGCTCGTGGCCGAGCACAGGCAAACGTCGACGGATAGAAAAATATCTTTCCCAAATTGCTTTTTCAATGCCCCGAGTTGCTTTGCCGTGAAGTCGTATTTGAATCCTCGTTCCGCCTTCCCGCCGGGAACTCCGAAGAGCAGAAACTTGGAAACGCCTTTTTCCAAATCCGATTCCACTTGCTTGAGCAGCGTCGTCGGCGTGTCACGATGCGTGCCCGTCAGGCCTGGAATGATTTCCCGTTCCTTGATTCCTTCGATCACGAAAAGCGGCTGAATCATCTGAGCCACGTCAACGCGAACCTCGCGGACGAGTTCCCGAACGTGCGGATTTAGACGGAGCCGTCTCAGCGAAAGGGGTTTCAAATTCCGAGCCATAGTGTCCACTCCTCGGCGTTGGGAAATATTACGGGGGTGATTCCGCGTTCCATCAAGCGCACGGCAGTTCGCCCGGGACCGCATGCGTGTAAGGCGTCGGGTCGAGCGTGTATGAAGAGCGAATTATATTGCGTGGCGCTTCCCCAATAAATGAATCGCGCGCGTTTCAGTTCATCGAGCACCGGTGCTCCCGGCTCCGCACTCGGAATTCGGTAGGTCCCGTAACTGGAACCAAAGTCGCGCTTCTCGGCTCCCGCGTGCGTGAGCACGCTCCAATCACGGGCGACTCCAAGTCTCAAGACGGGTTCTCCAAGGGCCGGCTCCAGTTCCTCGAATCCCAGGCCTTCGCTGGATCCTTCGACCCAGAGTCCGAGCTTCGCGAGTCGAAACCAGCTCGCGCTTCCAGTCGTCCAGATCCGCGCGTATTTGAGCGCAATCTGCCAGTCGGGCGTGACCGCACGGGAGTGCGCCACAAAAACCGATCGACCCGCGAGATCTGACGGAGGCGAAACGTTCGTGGCATCAAACCCCGTCGTGCGATGGGCGACGCCATTCCAAAACGTATCCCCCGGGGCGACACCGGGATTGCCGGGCCGATTCCATTCAAAAGCTTCGACAGGACTGCCATCGGACTTGGCGCCGCGGACGAAAAAGAGTTCTCCGAGCACTTTTGAATCAACGGCTGTCGCGCCGAACCGCTGATGACAGCCTCCGCCCCATTCGGCGAGCAGCTGGCGTTCGCGGCCCACCCGACGAGCGGTTTCGGGATCATGAAGTTTTGCGATCGCGCTCCGGGCATCGGCGTCGTCCACACGGCATTCGATGGCAAGTGCGCCTTGGGCCGGCGCGGCCGGGCACTCATAAAGCGGCAAAATCATCCAACGGCAACCGACGAGAATTTTTTCGAGTTCCGCGCGGCCTTTGTCATCGGCCCAAAGCCGAACCAAGCCGGCTAGCGCGAGCACGACGCCGTCAAGCGCGCGCTCGCTGGTCTCGGGTTCAAGCACTCGTGCGAGTCTCGAGTTGACGTTGCCGCGGATTTCGACGAGCCCAATCGGTCCGTGAGGCTGCGGGAGTGCATTTTCTAAAAACGCCGGGATATTTTCGATTCGCCGAGGTGAAGATGTTCCGATTCGGATCGCCTTGCCGCTCTTCATGCGCGCAATTGCGTGCGGCCCGACGATCAGCGCGTCGCGCGGATTCTCCCGGCGGGGCATCGCGGCCAGCGTGAACGCGGGGGGGCGATCGAGGCTCAGATCCTTCATCGAATGCACGGAGAGATCGGTCGCGCGCGAACTCAGCGCTTCGTCGATTTCGGCCACGAAAAATTCCTTCCCCTGGATCATTCGAAGTGACACGTCCTGGATCACGTCGCCGCGAGTTTCGATGCCGACGAGTTCGACGCGCAGGCCGGGATTTTTTTTCTCCAGCTCACGTGCGACCCAGGAGCTTTGCGCCCAGGCGAGGAGAGAGCGGCGAGTCCCGAGTTTAAGCGTGCGGGCCATAACTTGATTCGATCACTGGAACGCGGCCAGGTCTTCCCAGCCGTGACTGACGGAGCCGGAGATTCCGCCGGGGAGGGTTCGCAGGATCGAGCGTTCGTCGCAAGCGCGTGCCGCTTCAGCAAATCGAGCGAAGCGGGCTTCGTTCTTGTCTTTTTGCAGCGCGAAGAGATCATCGAGCGCGTGAAAATGCGAGGTGGGCGTTTGATGCGCGGCCCAGATCTGGGCCGAATCGCGATGACCGCCCAGGTGAATGATCGCGCGCGCGCGGTCTCCAGTGCCCTGATGCCAGAGCTCGAGGCGTTTTGAATCTTCAAGCGCGGCTACTGAGCCAGGCGGGAAACCGACGGGAATGCAAAGCACCGCGAATCGGGCCGCGCGCCAGGCACGGGCTTCGGCTTCGGGCGAATCCACGAGCGTGATCCGCGCCGAAGGGTTTCGGATCAGGATTTCATCGCGAAGTTTGGGCAAGGCGGCTAGGGTCCGATTGAGAAGAAGCAATGGCTGTTCGCTCAGCCATGGACCGACCGCATGCGCGATCGCGCCCGCGCCGACGATCAGGACGGGATCCGTGCTCGTCGGTTCATAACCGCGAAGTTGTTTACGGACGAGACTTCCGTAAGATTCGCCGCCCGTGTTTTGTAAAAAGCGTGCGCGAATGTCTTTAGTGTCTTCGGAAAGCTTCTGAAACCAGGGCGACAACGCGTTCGTGCCGTTTGTGAGCGCGAACTTCTTCCATGCTTCCTTCATTTGGCCGAACACGTCCGTCTCACCGAGAATTTCACTCTCGAGGCCGGTGGCGACGCGAAGCAAGAATCGATACCCTTCGGTCCCGCTGAAAACATGAACCCCCGGCGGGAGAGCGGGAAGTCCGGAGCCGGCTGGCGCAACCCAGAGTTCGCGTTGACAGGTATCCATATGAAAAAACAGCGGCTGCGCGCAGAGCGCGGCTTTGGCGGATGCCGGCGCGGCGAAATCGCCAGGCGCGGCCTTGCCCTTGGGCCAGTGAATGACTTGGAACCCCCCGAGGCTCATATGCATCTATCGTAAGTGATTCAGGCGCTCGGTTTGTCACGGGATTGTCATGGAGGGTCCAAATGGTAGAATGGGGGAGCGTGGGTCGGGATTGGCACAGTATCGGGGCTTGGATTCTCCTCCCGTGGGCATGGGCGATCTCCGCGCACGGGCTAGAGTTTGACGAGCAGCTGATGATGGACGGGTTTTCTGCGGTGGGAGCGGCCACCCGGACTCTGGGCATTCCTCGGCCTTGCCCAAGTTTCGAAGGCGCCGCTGCACCTCCCATCGTTCATGGGTTTGAGATCAGTTCGGTGGAATACCCCTACTTCAAACAGATTTTTCAAACGCGGCTCCCTAATCAGATCCGCACTCACCCGCAAGGTGGCAACACACTGAACGGAGCGATGGGCAGCCCCTGCGCCTCCGTATTGGTAAAACGAGGAGTACTTCTGACGGCCGCTCACTGCGTGCTTCAGGAAGGGTCCACAAAACTTGCTTACAACCGGCTGCCCATCCAGCTCGGCCCGCGAAATCTCGTTTATCCGTGGAATGTCGTGGTCGCGCCGGGAATGGCGAAAACGTCGACTTGGGTCAATGAACCAGCGAGGGAACTCGCGCTGATTTATTTCGATGATCCCGTCGATCGGACGGATTACCCCCCCATCGACGTCTCCGGAGTGGCGGTCGGTGAAAACGTCGGCCTCGTCGGCTGGGGAGAAAGCGCGGTCGGCAAACAGGATAACGGAGTCATGAGGGGCGGCGCGAGTACGGTGGCCGGTTTCAACGGAGGGCAGATCCGATTGACGGGGATACCGGACGCGAGTGCATTCGAGTCGGGTGATAGGAATTCGCTCGCTTCCAAAGGCGATTCCGGCGGGCCGCTGCTTCAGCAGGGGCGTGTCGTCGGAATCATGTCGGGAAGCGGCCCTGGGCTTCCGGGTTCTCCGGCTGGGACTTTGAACAATTTCTATGTCGACCTTTCGACCCCGGCCAATCAGCAGTTTCTCCGCGTGAACGGCATTATTCCGTGATAACTCCGCGAGAGTGACCCCATTACCGATTCTTATTTTTTGTGACGGCGCGTGCTCCGGCAATCCCGGCCCGGGCGGCTACGGCGCGATCATCGCGACGCCCGACGGGCATGTGCGGGAACTCGGTGGGAAGCAAAATCCCACGACGAACAACGCGATGGAGCTTCATGGCTTGATTGTCGCACTTGAAGCGATCGCGCAAAAGCCCGGTGAAGTCGCGGTCCATACGGATTCCACTTACGTCATCCGCGGTATCACGCAGTGGATCTGGGCTTGGCGCAAACGGGGCTGGATCACGGCGGAAGGTAAGCCCGTGGCGAACGCCGACCGCTGGCAGCGATTGTTTGCAGTCGTCGCGAAGCGCGAATCCGGCGGCGGGAAAATCAGCTGGCACTACGTTCGCGGCCACGTCGGAGTGCCGGGTAATGAACGCGTGGATCAGATCGCCGTAGCTTACTCGCAGGGCAAATGGATCGAGCTATACGACGGGCCGCTTTTGAAATACGGCACCGCAATTCACGACATTCCGGACGACACGAGCCTGCCCGAACAACGGGAACGTGTGGAGAAGGTCGCGGCCTTTTCCTACCTGAGTTTGATCAACGGCAAGCTCGAGCGGCATGCGACCTGGAAAGAATGTGAAGCCCGCGTGAAAGGGCGCCCCGGCGCGAAGTTCAAAAAGGCGATGAGCCCGGACGAGGAACGGAAGATCATCGAGAGCTGGGGAATTTGAGGACGAAGCTTCTAAGCGGCGTTTCGCTGCTGAGGAATCCGCAGCTTCGGCGAGGCTTGAGGCAGCGTGCTTCGCACGAGATCCTCGAAGTCCGCTGGCGGTAGCCCGTCCAGCATCGCGCCTTGCATCAGACGGGCGAGATTTTGATTAAGCTTAATGTAGTCAATTTCGCGGCCGTCCTCATGCTCACATTCGTAGTAAGCCTCTTGGATTTCTTCCGCGTACTGCTGACGTACTGTTTCGAGGAACGATTCTCTATCCATGAATGTAATGATCAGCGAAATCACGCGCCGCATCAATAGGTTCAGGCGTTTTTTTTATCCGTTGGAATTTTGAGACCTTGTATTGCGGAGCGCTGGGCAAAAACCCGGACGGGGGCCGATCTTGGGAAACTGGCGGCAAACCTCGGGGCGCTTTTCGTAAACCGTGCAGAGCCGGGTTTGTGGGTGCAGGAAGACACAGTCCCGGCCCGCTCGCTGTTCGAGAGTAAAAATTCCGGACCTGGAATTGAAGGCGCGTACGAGTCCTTCGGACTTCAGACGCCGGGCGACCTTCTTAAGTGATGCAGATGCCTCATCTTCGGTGATGAGTTTGAGCCGGAGCAGGTCAAAGGCGCTCACTTCGACGGGTAAAGTACAGCAGCCACCCCAGCAGCCTTCGCACATTCCGTTCTGATAACGGGCCCACGTCGAGGGCTGATCAAGCTTGATGTCGGTATAGATCTTCGGGTTCACTCCGCTCTTTTAACTGAAGCCGTGAATCGTTACAAAGCCCGCATGTCGTTTGATCCGAATGCTGCAGCAGGCACCGAGTCCGGGATTTTCGGTCTCCCTTATACGGAAGCCCAGGCCAAGCTCGTTTATCTCCCCGTTCCCTGGGAGGCGACGACGTCTTACGGAGGCGGAACGTCAAATGGACCGCAAGCCATCCTCGCCGCAAGTCGCCAGGTCGACCTCTTCGATTTCGAAGTCGATAAGCCCTATGAAAACGGACTCCATATGCTGACGGAGCGCGCGGACATTCGCGCGTGGAACGAGGAAGCGCGCATTTTGGCGATGAAGATCATCGAAGTTGGGGGCGATATCGGTGAGGATGCGGCACTGAAGAAGGCCCTTGCGCGAGTCAATGACCTCGGTGCGCAATTGAACGAGCTCGTCTACTCCGAAACCAAGCGCCTCTTCGCCGCCGGGAAAATTCCCGGTCTCATAGGCGGCGACCACGCCGTCCCGTTCGGCGCGATTCGCGCGGCGGCCGAGCGGAGCTCCGCCGGGATCGGCATACTCCATTTCGACGCGCATTCCGACACGCGGAACGCCTACGAAGGCTTTCAGTGGTCCCATGCGTCGATTATGCGAAACGTAATCGAGAGAATTCCGAACGTCCGAAAAATCGTTCAAGTCGGAATTCGCGATTTTTGCGAAGAAGAGTTTCAGTTCTGCCGCGCCCAGGATTTACGCATGCGGACTTTTTACGATCAGGAACTGGCGGGCCGCCGCTTCAAGGGCGAGCCCTGGTCCACAACGGTTCAGGAAATCGTTGCTGCGCTTCAAGGCGAGATTTGGATCTCGTTCGACATCGACGGGCTGGATCCGCGTTTCTGCCCGCATACCGGAACGCCCGTGCCGGGCGGACTCGACTTTCAGCAAGCCACGCATCTCATCGCGGAGGTCGTCCGCAGCGGGCGAAAAATCGTCGGCTTCGATCTCAACGAAGTATCGCCGGGCCCTGAGGGCGACGAGTGGGATGCGAACGTAGGCGCGCGACTTTTGTACAAATTAACCGCATGGACATTAGCGAGCCAGGGGCTTGCGAAGCTCAGAAAACAGTGACCCTGCGTGGGCAACAATTTCCGCGTAAAAAACCACCCGTTTACCGCCAGGGACGTTCCAGTTGAGACCGGACGCATGACACAGTCCGTTCTTTAGAGTTCACGTAATTGGGCAGTTTCTAACCATTCAGAGCGTCGCCCCTACTCCGATCAGAAGAGACGGAGTGAGGTGGTTATGTCGTCTCGTCATTTTTCGTCTCTGGTTCTGACAACGAGTTTGCTATTGAGCGCCTGCAGCGGCGCTGAGCCCACTCCCGTGCGAGACGCGCAGATCAACTCCAAGCGGTTCATGGTGAGACTGAAGTCAGTCTGGGGAAAGGGCGCGGGATTCGGAAGCGGCTCGCAGATCAATCTACCGGGTGGAAATCACGAAGGTCTGCTTCAGGCTTCGGCCGGTCCGGACGCACGTATTGATCACGTTTATGCCTCGACTTACGCCGTGGAACTTCCTGAGGGCGCGGACCCCGGAGCGGCGATGCAAAAGCTTCGGGAAACCGGCGAAGTTGAAAGTATCGAAGACGATCCAGTTGTCGAGCACTTTGGGCGCCCCAATGACCCGCAGCTGATTCAGCAATGGGCGCACGCCGTGATCAAATCCGAACAGGCCTGGGACCTCGGGACCGGCGATCGCAGCGTGATCGTCGCGGTGGTCGATACCGGTTCGGACTACAGCCATTCAGATCTCGCCGCCAATATGTGGATCAACGCGCGCGAAATTGCAGGTAACGGTAAAGACGACGACGGTGACGGTTACGTCGATGATGTCCGCGGCTACAACTTCGCCGATAATAAGGCGGATCCAAACGCGGACGACTCGTCAAGTTACCACGGCACCCACGTCGCCGGCACCATCGGCGCGGTCGGAAACAACGGCCATGGAATTTCCGGGCACGCGCAACTGGTCACCATCATGCCACTCAAGTTTTTGTCGGCGAACGGCAGCGGATACGTTTCCAACGCGGTCCGCGCGATCGACTTCGCGATCGCGCACGGCGCGAAAATCATCAGCAACAGCTGGGGCGGCACGCAAGGATCGCAAGAACTCGCCAACGCGATTTCGCGTGCCCGCCAGGCGGGAATCCTATTCGTCGCGGCGGCCGGAAACGGCGGTTCGGACGGCGTTGGTGACAATAATGGATCGACTCCGACCTACCCGGCTTCATATTCCACGCAGTACGACAACATGATCGTCGTCGCGGCGACGGATCTTTCGGACCAACTGACAAAGTTTTCGAATTTCGGAACCGGAGTCCACGTCGGTGCGCCCGGTTTGGATGTCTATTCGACCAAAAACGGAAACGCTTATCAAACCATGAGTGGGACATCGATGGCCACGCCGTTGGTTTCCGGGGTTCTCGCGATGATGGTCGCCAAGCGGCCCGAACTCACGTATCGGGAAATTAAGCAGGCGCTGATCGCATCGGTCGACGTCACCTCCGGCCTTTCGGGTCGTGTTTCTTCCAATGGACGGGTGAACGCGTACAAAGCGATGTTATCCATTAACGGACCAACTCCGACTCCGACTCCAACTCCGACTCCAACTCCGACTCCGACTCCAACTCCAACTCCAACTCCAACTCCAACTCCAACTCCGGGAGGAATCGCAAGTCCTCCAGCCCTCAACGGTCAGTCGGGCCTAGTGATGACGAATCCCTATATGCAGCTTGCGATCAGTTATGATGTCAGCAGCTTTGCAGGTGCTTACGGGGCCTATGTCGAAGTAAGCAAGCCGGGCGTCAGCTTCGCGAATCCGAATGGGGATATGCCCGACTCAAATCGACAGACCTTCGCGTTCAGCGTGGGCACGCGAAATCGGCTCTTCCTAGTGCCCGCGCAGGCTTTGCCTGGCTGGGGCATTTACCGCGTTCGCGTCATTCCGCTCAATCAGCAGGGACTTGCCGCGGGGCGATTCTCAAATCCTTCGACTCTGGAATTGCGCGCGCGCTGAGGCCCTCGGCACTAGCTGCCTAGCCGAAGGGCCCCGGGCGCATGCTAAAATCGCTAGGTGCAAGATTTCCCGTTCGTGGCGATGGCACGCGCCGTCGCTCCCGCCTCACTTATATTTCTGGCCGGTATGGTCGCCCTCGGCATGGGCTATGGCCTCGATGCGATTTCCACGCGTACCGTCTTATTGGCGACCCTCGGAATTCTTGGAAGCGTCATCCTCGTGGTTCCCGCCCGCTGGGCGATGGTCGTGAGCTTTTTCTATCTCAGCTTCGAGGGGATGGCCAAGATTCTCACTAACTACAATCCGGTGATTCACGTCGGCATGGATTTGCTTTTGGTCGTGCTCTGCGTCCGCTGGTTTTTTGCCTACCTGACGCGAAAACAGAAGTTTCCTGACATGCTTCCGCCCCTCACTGTTCTTTTTGCGCTTCACTTGATCTGGTTTTTCATCGCGTTCGCAAATCCATTCTCGCTCGGTCTGATTCCATCACTGGCGAGTTGGAAGGTCTATGGGTCGATGACCGTCCTCTATTTCATCGGCTACTATCTTTCGATTTCCGCGGGAACCGTGCGCAAGTTCATGGCGGCTTGGATCGTCTTAACTTTGATCCAGTGCGCGCTCAGCCTCTATCAAGGGGCAGTCGGTCCCCAGAGCGTCACCTCACTCCATCCGGGTTACGCGGGTGTTCTCATGCGTTACCAGGGATACGCGTTTCGTCCGTTTGGCGGCAGCGCGGTGCCCGGTACACCCGCCATCTTCGTATTCATGATCGCCCCGTTTCTGATCTATTTTCTCCTGACTGCGAAAAGCGCATGGACACGTCTGATCCTCCTGGCCGTGGTGCCCGCCTGTGTCCTCACGCTGATGCTTTGTCAGATTCGATCGGCGCTACTGAAGGCGATGATCGGAGTTTCTCTGTTTATCATTTTGAATCTGCGAGACTCCTCGGTCAAGGCGCGAAAGCGGGCCGTTTTAAGTCTGGGTGCGGCCGCCACGGTACTGGCACTCGCTCTTCCGTATTTGACCACCCATTGGATCGACCAGGCCGGAGACAACGCACAGGCGATCGAACGAACGCTTTCCTTGTTTGAATACGACAAGATCTCGGGCGCTCGCCGAGGGGCGTTTGATCGGATTCTTCATTCGATACAAGTCGCTCCGCTCGGCCTCGGACTCTCGCGAACCGGCGCGGCGGCCGGGAAATTCGTCGATTTGATCGCGAAGGATCCATTCTACAATCAAAGCTTTTTCACGGATAATTTCTGGGCGCTCACCATCGTGGATTTGGGCATTCCAGGATCGCTCATTTTGACGACGATTCTCATCATGCTCGTCTGGCGCGGCTACCGATCCTCGCGAACGATGGTCAGTCCCGAACTTCGAATGATCGCGACGGCTCTGGTTTGCACGTTGATCGCTTCGATCGCGGGCTTGTGGGGAGCCGAAGGGGTTCTCTACAATCCGGAAATGGTCTTTTTCTGGTTTTTTGCCGGTGCCTTGATGCGTCTTCCGCAGCTGGAAGCCGCGCCGGCTTTGACCGTTCAGAGGCAGCCGATCAGTTTTGTCGGCGCACCTTCGCTTCCCGATGCATTCCCGCATTGAACCGATGGTTAAGCTTTCAGTAATGATCGCAAACGCATTCCGGGCTTTTCAATCCAGTGATAGGTGATTGCCGAAAAAATCAGAGTAGCCGCAAGAAAGGTCAACATCCCGAACAGCCAGTGATCGTAAATTGGATAGCGGGACCAAAATCTCATGATGAGATTGTTCCAAAGGTAGGCGCCGTACGACCAAAGCGCAACTCGAGTGACGATCGGATTTAAGGCGTGAATGGGTCGCCAGCTTTCGGCCCAGATCAGGAGCAGTCCAAATCCGATAGCAAGCAACGAAAAGACCGCGATCACCCAGGCACCGGTAGCCAGCGGCGGCATAAGGCCCAAGGTAAAAATCAGAATCATCAGGCCCAGGCCGCCCAGCGCCCGTTTGGTACTCGCGCGAAAAGATTGCCAGGTTTCACGAGTAGCCGCCAACGTAACTCCGACCGCGATCGAATCGAGATGGGAGAAAGTTCGGAACCGAAAATAGAAATCCGATTCCGCAAGGCTCAGCGTCGATGGAAGCGTGGTGAACAAGTAGGCGCGATAGGCAAGCGACAGGAGCAGCGGGACCAAAAAGAGAAGCCCGGCCCGAGCGGTCCGGGGGCGAAACAGAAGCGCGGCCAGCGGAAATACCAGATAAAACTGTTCTTCGATGCAAAGCGACCAGCTTTGGACAAAATCCTGGATCAGGTCCGTGTTCTGAAAAAAGAAAAGGTACTTCCAGGTCAGTCCCGCAAAGGGTGCGGAAAAGATCGCGGGCTTCACAACGGCATAAACGAAGAGCACGAGAAGATAGAGCGGCAGTGTTCGCGTCCATCGTCGGAGCCAAAACCTTCTGACCTCGAACCAGTTCCAGAGCTGAAATGGAACTGCGAAAACCTGGGATGCAATGAGGTAGCCGGACAGCACAAAGAAGAGGTCGACGCCCACCCAACCCCTTTCGAACAGGGGCGTTAAAAACACCGGGACGCCGGAGACCGCTTGGAGAGCGTGGAGCAGCAGCACGCCAAGAATGGCCGCCGCACGAAGCACGTCCAGACCGAAATTGCGCTGCATCAATTGAGTCGACGAGCCAGCACTTCGAGGTGCATTCCCGCGTTCACCGGAACCGCGGTACGTACCGCCTGAGTCAATTTGAAGAAGCCCACTCGCAGCGCCATTTCTCCGTAGCTACGGGGTGAACCGCGAAAGCTTTTCACCGTGTTGAAATCAGAGGGGCTGGGGCCGGCCGAGATGATTTCAAAGCTAAGCTTTTTCAGCGCCCGGCAGAGGGACGGTTCGCTGAAGTGATTGACGTGCGCGAAATTCGTCATCATGGACGTGCGGCTTCGGCGCAAGCCGGCGCGTAGCTTTTCTTTGGCCAGCTGTCCGTAAAGGTGCGGAACCTTGATGTAGAGGTGTCCCCCGGGCCGAATGGCCGCGCTCAGTTCGCGAAGCTTCTGACCGGGTTCGGTTAGGTGCTCAAGCACGTCGATCATCGTGACCAGTCCAAAACGTCCCGACAAATTCGTCAGGATCTCCTTCACGTTTCCCTCGTGCACTTTGAACCCGAAGCTCCTGGCCATTTCGGCGTCCCGATGATGGAGCTCGATGCCTTCGATCTTGCCGCCGAACTGTTCCTTGGCGCGAAAAAGAAATCGTCCGTTCCCGCAGCCGATGTCCAGGAGCGGCCCCGTCACTCCGTTCGCGCGAAAAACTTTCAGCGCGTGATCGAAGACGTATTCCTTGCCCCCCGGTTGATCGGAGGGCCGAGTGGGCGCTTCGAGTTCGACGGGATTGTAAACCACTTGCTCGAAAAACCACGAGGGCGGGAGTTTGCCGGTGAAACCAAAGCTGCAGCTCAGACATTGCTGGAGAGGGAGCGACTCGGAATTGAGGTAGCCCCAATCCTTTTTGAACGGCCATTGAATGGGCTCCGTCTCATGCATCAAAGTTTGCAGTCTACCCGCGCCGCAGAGCGGACAAGCGATGAGCGATTCCAAGCGTACAGTTTTCTGCACGGGATCTCCGGGTAGAACCATCTTCAGCCCTTCGGTCCCATGAACGGGTAGCGGTAGTCACGCGCGGGCACGAAGGTTTCCTTGATCGTCCGAGGAGAAATCCAGCGATAGAGGCTGAGCGCGCTTCCGGCCTTGTCGTTCGTGCCGCTGGCCCGGGCGCCACCGAAAGGCTGCTGTCCGACTACCGCGCCGGTGGGCTTGTCGTTCAAATAGAGATTGCCCGCACTTTGACGGAGTTTAGCCATCATATGGACGAGCGCAACGCGGTCCTGACCGATGATCGCGCCGGTCAGGGCGTAGGGTGATGTTCGGTCGCAAAGTGCGAGCGTTTCGTCGAGCTTGGCGTCGTCGTAGACGAAAACCGTCAGCACGGGGCCGAAAATTTCTTCTCGCATTGTGGTGTAATCCGGCGCGAGCGCTTGGATGACCGTAGGTTGCACGAACCATCCAACCTTTGCGTCCGCGACTCCGCCGCAAAGTATCTTCGCGTCCTTCGAGTTTTTCGCCCCTTCGAGATAAGCGGAAATCTTCGTATGCGATCGTTCGTCAATAACGGCGTTCATAAAACATGAAAAGTCCCGGACATCGCCCATCTTAATGGTTGAGATCTCACCGAGAAGTTTTTCCTGAAGCTTTGGCCAAAGACTTTTCGGAACGTAGGCCCGCGAAGCCGCCGAGCATTTCTGGCCTTGGTATTCAAAAGCTCCGCGAAGGAGTGCCGTTGCCAGGACGTCCAGCTCGGCCGATGGATGAGCGAAAACGAAATCCTTGCCGCCGGTTTCGCCGACGAGCCGGGGATACGAACGGTAGTTCGCGATGTTTTCTCCGACGGTTTTGAAAATATGGCGAAACGTTCCGGTCGAGCCGGTAAAGTTGACGCCCGCGAGCTCCGGATGGGGCAAGAGGGTTTGGCCCGCGAGCGGTCCGTCCGCGGGCACCAGGTTGATGACGCCGGGTGGAAGCCCGGCCGCTTCGAAAAGTTTCATCGTGTAATAGGCGGAAAGCATTTGAGTGTCGGAAGGTTTCCATACGACCGTATTGCCGAGCATCGCTGGCAAAGCGGGGAGATTGGCCGCGATCGCCGTGAAGTTGAAAGGAGTGATGGCGAGCACGAAGCCTTCGAGCGGTCGGTAGTCCGATCGGTTCCAGAAACCCGGCGCCGAGACCGGCTGCACATCGAGGAGTTGCCGATAGAAATAAGCGTTATAACGAAGAAAATCGATCAGCTCGCAGGCCGCATCGATCTCCGCCTGATAGACGCTTTTCGATTGTCCGAGCATGGTCGCCGCATTGATCGTTTCGCGCCACGGACCGGCCAGTAAATCCGCAGCTCGTAAAAAAATCGAAGTGCGCTCCTGCCAAGGTAGGGCTTCCCATCCCGCCTTCGCCTGCAACGCGGCGTCTGCGGCCACCTTCAGTTCGTTCGCACCCGCCAGGTGGAAGTCGGCAAGTGTCTCGCGATGACTATGCGGTGTCACTACCGAGCGCTTCTGGCCCGTGCGGATTTCCTTGCCTGCGATGATGCAGGGAATATCAATCCGCTCGCGCGCCATCTGATCGAGGCGCTTCAAAAGGGAAGCGCGGTCGGCGTCCTGAGGCGCATAATTTCGGATGGGATCATTGATGGGTAGGGGGGCGAACGCGATGGAATCCATGCCCTTCTTATAACACGGTGAAACCGCTACGGCCGTGTCAAAGGTATCCAGACGGGGGGTGAACTCGGAAATCGTCGAGGAAGGATTCGGGGTATGAGGGGTCGGGTTGCCACGTGCCCGGCGCATGCGGCTTCCTGCAGCTCTTGCTCCTCGCGTTGTCGCTGCAGCACTTCTAGCCGATAGATGAGTGCGACCGTATTGCCTATCTTGGATTTTCGCTTCTGCTCCCGAGTCACTGCGATGAGCTCGCTCGGGTTCCATCGCGCTTGATTGAGAACATCCAAATGCCGACGTCCAGGGTTGTCTGGACAAGCGACATACCGTCCGCGTCTTTGACCAGCATCTGTGACGTGACGATGACCTGTTCGCGGTTGTGACGGGCCAAAAAATGAAGTCTCCCTTCGGCAATAATTCGAAAATCGGGGAGTTGACCCACCCGGCGAAAACCACTGAGTTGAATTTTGATGCGGGCTTCGGGGCCGACAGCCGAGCCGACATCCCGGTTATACCGATCAACAAACGATCGATATGATTGAAGGCAGGCGGCTCGCGTCTGGGCGGCGTGTCAGCCCGAGCGTCGCCCGCGACTGCGCTTCCCAAAAGGGTCATGATTACGAGTACTGCACTTCGTATCTGCACCTTCCGATGATACCACGCAGCGTCAAGATAGACTCGCCCACCCGGCAGGATATTCGTGCCTCCAAAGCCGTGAGAAAACGGTTATGAATCGTGGCAAAATCGGAGATCGGAGTGCCTCGTGAAGCGTTATACATCGCGGTTTCTCAAAACTCTCGCGGCGTCCTACATGGCGTTCCCCGCCATCTATTTGATTTTTGTCGCGCTCCTTTTTGACATCCCGTTGAAGGCTTGCGTCGGACTTCTGCTCTCCCCTTCTTACTGGCTGCTTTCTCTGATGGCGATCGCGTCGGGTTGGGGGCTATGGGAGATGAAGCGCTGGAGCTGGTACGTTTTCCTCGTCGCAAATGCCTTCGTGATTTACGGCAACGCATATCTGGTTTCGTCGGCCGGAGAGACCAATCATAAAGTTTTGGCATTCCTGCTCTCGGTGGCGTGCATCTTGGGGTTGATTTATCGTGTCGCGCGCGAGGTGCGGGTCCCCTATTTTTTGCCCAAAATTCGGTGGTGGGAAAGCAATCCTCGGTACAAGACGGTTGCCCCGGTTCGCCTCAAGCGAACGGGGAACGCCGTCCAGGAATGCGAAGGCGAAATTCTCGATATTTCGATGGGCGGGTGTTTCGTAAAACTTCGCTCAGAACTTCATATGGACGAACCGGTCTCCGTTACCTTTGATCTGTTCGGATTGACGATCGAGACGCTCGGCATCGTCGTGTGGCGCACGCAAAGTACGGTAACGCATCCCAAGGGGATCGGGATCAAGTTCTCGGGGTTTCCTAGGAATCAAAAGCGCCTGATGCGCGCGGTATGCGGACGTTTGCGAAAAATCGCGATCCTGTATCGTACCTCCCGCTATCTGATGTCGCCGGATGAATTCAATCGGCGTCTTACCGAGCTTCAGCGTGAACCGCTCCGAATCCGGCGTGGCGAAGAAGGCGAACGAACCGCATGAGTCTGGATCCCCTGGCGCGAGCGCTGGAGTTGGCCGCATTGGCCGCGAGCGAGGGTGAAGTTCCGGTGGGCGCAGTGATTATCCGCGACGGCCAGCTTGTGAGTGAAGGACGAAACCGGAGAGAAGGCGCGAAAGATCCGCTAGGGCACGCGGAACTTTGCGCGATTGCCGCCGCCGCGAAAAAACTCGACTCGTGGCGCCTCCACGAATGCACGCTTTACGTCACGCTTGAGCCTTGCCCGATGTGCCTGGCCGCCGCGCAACAGGCGCGAATCGGCGCGATCATTTACGGGGCCGCGGATCCGAAGGGCGGCGCGCTTAGTTTAGGATATCGTGTACACGAAGACCCTCGAACCAATCATCGTTTCGAAGTCAGGCTTGAAGCCCGCCCGGAGTGCGGCGAGATTCTGACCCGTTTTTTTGAGCGCCGCCGGACGGAAACCGGGTCAAGTGGGAAAAAAAACTAGCCGCACGAGTGTCGTCCAAGACACGTTCGCGGCCTCGACACTGTCGAGCCAATGATCGAATCAGGCGAGAAATCGCCTGAGGTTTCCGCGCTTTGATTGGAACGACGCTTGCTCTCTAAAGAGGGTATGACGACGTCTAAAGCCCAATTCACTCGCGTCAGCTATGCCTTTGTCGCGGTCGTGCTGAGCGCTTGTTCAAACGGCGCCGGAGACGGATCGAACTATCGACGCACGGATTTCAGCATTGAGCTTCCGTCACCGATCATCGGGACGCCGATTGCGATACCGTCTTCAACGCCGTCGCCAGTTCCCACGTCCTCTCCAAGCCCGACGCCCTCGCCTTCACCGTGCGTTTTCAGCGCCGCGATGCAGGTGGTGGATCAGTCTACGGCGATTGGCGCGTATACCAGCGGCTACGCCATGGGCACTTCTCGTTTTGGGGTCGGACTCTTTTCAGTCGGTAGCGCCTATCCGACGAACATCGCAAACGAGCCCAACCGTTACGAGTGGACGGTTCGCCGCTCGCTCGACAGCGGCGCCACGTGGACCGTCGCCAATCAGTTTCGACTGAGTGACACGGGAGAATACTCGAACGCCACTCACACCGTTTCTTTTGCGAACGGCGACATTTTTGCCGGTGGAATCGTCACGAATGTCGCGCAAACCACTTTCCGAACTATCGTCCGCCGGAGTTCCAATCAAGGCGCGCTTTGGACGATCGTCGAGGACATCACGGGTGAGCTGAAGTATCTCGGCGCCGATCACCTCGGGAACATTTACGAAGTCATCGATACTCATCAGACACCGAAGCGGGTACTGGTCCGCATCAGTCAGAATCGCGGAGTCACGTGGTCTCAACTCGACGCGCTCGCGTACGACGTCCAGGCGGTCTTCACGGATACGAATCTGAATATCTACGTGGCCGGCACCGATCAAGGGCGCCTCATCGTTCGCCGGAGCGCGAACAGCGGTGCGACCTGGCAGATCGTATCGGACCTCGATTCGCTTTCGCTGGTTGGAACTTCAACTGCGACATTCGGAACGTTCGTCGAAGACGAGAAGAAGGCCCTGTATGTCAGCGTTGGCGGATTTCTGGTGTTACGCAGTACCGATCAGGGGGTGAGTTGGACCGTCGCCAATGACGCGCGCATGGCGGGATTTATGGTTACGAGAATTTTGACTCTCTTCAAATTGCCGCAGGGTGGAATCGGTAGCCTGACTAGTCATTCGATCATGCCGGCGACGATCACCACCGATCGATGGGTGGTCCGAGGCGGCTACGACGCAGCCAGCTGGAGAACGATCGGCTCGGGCGCAAACAGTTCTGCAGGCGGGGTTTATTTGGCCGGGTCAGCGGACGCCACGGCGGATCTTTATCTTTCCGGTTATAACGGAAATTCCTGGCTGACGAGTCGGCTCAAGTGTCGTTAGACTAGCCGCATGGCACTCCAACTCCACTTTGCGGCACTCTCTCAAGCGGCCTCCGTCGATCAGCAGACGGGTCATCTTTCGATCTTCGAACTGGTCGACGAAATACGCACGCATCAGTTGCCGATCACTTTGCAAAGTCTCGTCATCTCTGTGTCATTGACCAAAACGGACGCACTCGCCTCCAAGGGCAAGCTTTTCATTCATTTTCTCACGCCCGACAAGAAGCAACATCTGGTCGGGACCGGTGATATGTCGGTACCCGCCGATCAGCGGCGCCTGAAAGCCGTTTTTCGTTTTGGAAATTTTCCGATCAACGCCTATGGATCGTTTCGCTTCGTCCTCTCGTGGATGAGCGAACAAGGCGTGAAGGAAGGCGAAGCGCTGCTGGATTTCGACGTGATCCACGCCGTCCAAATCGCCCAGGGAATGCCGGAGACCGAGAAGCCTCCAGTCTCTCATTAGAATCGGGTGAACTGAATGACCCGCGTCCCGGCCCGCCTGCAGCTACTCAATCTTCTCCGATGGTTCCGCGAATATTCGATCTCGTGGGGACTCCTCTCGGTGATTTACTCCGTCACGGCGACGATGATTCTGCAGCCCTTGCTTGAACAGGCGTTTCAGCGGGAGATTCATTTCGCGCCGCTTTGGTTTCTGACCTGCGCGACGCTATTGGTGCCCGGGGTGATCGAGAGCATCGGTTTTCCGCCCGTCCCCTGGCTGGTACGCCGGGGCAAATTCAAAGAGCTCCCGGTTTTCATGCGGACTTATCTTCGCCACGAATTTCGGCGCGGATCCACCTGGATCGCGGTGCTCGGGGTTGTGATCGGCGGGATGATGCTGCCAGATGGCCTGCGGGCGCTCTGGATCATGATTCTTCTTTTGCCATCTCAGCGAGCGCTTTATTCGGTGCATCGGTGGCGGCGAATCGCGCAGGGATTTTTACCTTCCAATGGCGGCGTGGCTTTGGTCGATGCCTTCACGGTTTCGCAGCTGGTGCAGTTTCTCGTGGCGTGGGGCGCGTTCGTTTTATCCGGTGTCCTGCCGCTTGAGCTGGCTTGGAAGTACGGCGTGGCCGGCGGTTGCGCGGTGATCGCGGCATCGTCGGTTGCGCTCGAGGGTGATTCCGGCCGGCCGTGGCTGGTGAATTTCTTCTCGTTGGCGGTAGCCGTGCTGGCGGGCTATCTTGTTTTGGCTTTCCCGGCGGTCGCATTGGCGGTTCTATATTTCCGGCATGCGGCGCGCTCAACCCTAGGCTCCAGACTCAAAAGCGTGGAACATCTTGATGAAGACTCTCTCGTTCCATAATTTCAACATCGGTCGCAAGGCCCATAAGCTTCTGCTCCGGCTCGATGCTCAAGCCTGGGGTCCCGGTCTGCATGTGATCGTGGCGCCGAACGGTTACGGAAAAACGACGCTGCTGCAAACCATCGCCGGCGCGCTCCCGCCGCTCCAGGGTGAAGTCAAGGTGGACGGAGCTAAACTCGATCCCGAGCGGGATGTTCTGTATGTCTCGGAGTATCTGACTTTTCCAAAGTTCATCTATCCGTCGGAATGGATCGAGTTCATGTCCGGCGGACAGTCCTCGAAGGACGAGTCGGAATGGATCCGCGCCTTCCGCCTCGAAGACCGAATGGGGGAATACGTGGGTCGCCTCAGCCAAGGTGAGCGGCGCAAGGTGACCTGGATCGGCGCTCACGTTTCGCCAAAACCGATCCTCTTGCTGGACGAGCCGCTCGATGGTTTGGACCTGCTTGCGATTCGCAGTGCGCGCGAAATGGTCGCGGACTGGAAACGCCGAGGCCGTTGCGTGGGAGTGGTCGCGCATCAGGTCGGTGAAGTTCTCGACCTCGCGGATGAAGTTTGGTTAATCAAAGATCAAAAGTTGGTGGCCTGGAACGACGTCATGCCCCAGTCTTTCGTTGATTCGGGCCCGGAGATCTTCCGAAAATCGGTTCTTGAGTTCTACACAGTAACTGATACTAATTTAGTTACTAAATAACACCCTCCGAGGAGACCCCATGTTGAAAAAGTCTTTGATCGCGCTCGTCGCGATAGTCATCGCAGCGCCAACTTTTGCAGCAAATTACGAAGTCGATGCGGCGCACTCAAGCGTCAAGTTCACGATTCGTCACTTGGTCAGTAAAGTCAGCGGAAGTTTTGCTGACTTCGCGGGTAAATTCGAATTTGATGACAAGAATCCGGCGGCCGCTAAAGGCGAGTTTGTCGCGAAAGCCGCCAGCATCGACACCAACAACGCCAAGCGCGATGAACATCTCAGGAGTCCCGACTTCTTCAACGTGGCGAAGTTTCCGGACATCAAGTTGAAAGCCAAAAAGCTTGCGATGAACGGAAAAACCGGAAAACTCGAAGCGGACTTCACCATGCTCGGCGTAACGAAGCCGGTGACGTTCGATGTCGAATACCTGGGCTCCGCTAAAAGCCCGATGGGCGGTGACGTCGCGGGCTTTACGGGCACGGGTACCATCAATCGGAAGGACTTCGGGATGGTCTGGAACAAGGCTTTGGACGCCGGCGGGATAATTCTCGGCGACGAAGTGCAGCTTGAACTTCAACTGGAAGCGGCTAAGAAGTAGTTTTCCGACCTGTCCAATGTTTTGACGACGGAGCGGCTTCGGCCGCTCCGTATTGGTTTATCCCACCACCGAAACGTCGCTCAAGAGCGCGTAAGCCGGGCCGAAGTACCCTTGGCCCGGGCCGGAATTCCCCGAGTCGAAATGAGCTTTTTTCGCGGTCTCCTTCGAGAATCGGGCGGATTTGAAATTCTCCGCGATCGAACCCGAGAGCGAGCCGCCTTTGATGTAGGTCACGGTTCCCGTGACTTGATCGTGCAGGCGCGCCAGTCGGATCTCGCTCGAAAACGTGCCGCTCGCGGCATCCGGAAAGAGCGCCGAGAACTGAAGTACTTCAAGTACGAGGGGTTCGGACCGGAGCAGCTCGCCGTAGCTGAGCGTGCCAGGCGCGACGACCACGTTTCCGCGCGACGTCGTTGGACTGGTTTTTTGATAGCTGCCGTACTGAAGATCGGCCGACGTGGCGACGACGCGGTTCTTGTCGACAAGCAGGAGCGGCTTTTGTTCAAGTCCCTGCTCCGAAACCGCCAGCGTATCCGCGGCGAAGTCGAGTGTGGGATCAAGTGACAGAGTGATGAGATCACCCTCCGCGCCCGGGATGAACTCGTCGCCGGGTTTCGTGAAAGGTAAACGATGATAGGCGTTCAAGGCGGTCAGGTGACTCAAGTGCGTATTGAACAGCATCGCGAGCACGTCGGCTTCCACGACGACAGGATAGCGGCCGCTTTGCGGCTTTTTGATATCGAGTGAATGTTCGGCGCGGTCGGAGGCTTCGTTGAAGAGTGCGTCTAGCTTCAGGTCGTCCAGGCCCACGGCCCAGGTCGTGTTCAAGTATTCGTCGGACTCAATCTGCCCCCGCGCATTTTTTCGGCTCATGGAGAAAGCGGCTTCGGAATAAACCCGGCTTTGCGACGAGCGATGAATCAACCCGTTGCTGAGATGAAGTTCCCGGTCATGGAGGGAGATGAAAAGTTCCGCCGAGCTGAATTGAGTCGCGCGTTTTACCGCGACAAGCAGTCCGATTTTTTCGGACGCTTGGCGGACGGCTCTTTCCACGTCTTCCGCGATCCGGGGATCGGCGGTCTTACGAGTCGGTAAGTTCGAAGGCGGCGAGACCGGGAGGTCCCAAGCGAGGTGATCCGTTTGCGCCGCTCCTTCGACCGCCGCGTCCAGCTGGGGCCCGAGCGGAAGTGACGGAAAAAACTTCTGCGTGATTTCGCCTTGACGTCCTTCCCGCGACAACTTCACGAAGATCCGGGCCGACAGCGCATGGGCACGGACGTTTCGGTCTTGGTCGATCGCGAGCGTCTGCCGGTCGGCGAGAAAATACCGTTCCCGGCGCTGCACATGTTCGCGCGAAAGAACCCAACCTTTAACGGTGGGTCGTTTGGAAAGTTCCTGCTTGAGCTGATCGAGAGTCCAGTTCGCCATGGGGTCCGCCTATCCGAGCATGATGGGATCGAGAAGCATCCAGGGGCCGCCGCAGCCCGCGAATACGAATTCTTTGTGATACTTGCCGCAGCCGCCTGTGTCGTTAGTCGGATGCTGAGCTTGATCGGGGCTCGCCGAATCGAATTCGATTTTGGACTTGGCGAGGATCGCATTGAGGACGTCCGGCGTGTAGCCGGTTAGCTGAATGTCGCCGCCCGCGGGACCCTTGAAGACGCGGCCGGACTTCTTTCCGCCCTTCACTTCTTCCAAATATTGAATACCCACCTGAATGCCCATTCCCTTGGGGTCTTCCATTCCGCCCGCGCATTCCGTCGCGATGAATCCGTCGCCGAGGAGTTTCATCATTTGATCGAGAGTTTTGTCGCCCGCGCTGAAATAGGTGTTTGTTTGACGAGTGTAAACCCCCTGCGACCAGTTTTCACGTTTGCCGTTCGCGGTCCGCGGGATGCCGAGGCGAATCGCCGAAGTGAGATTAGTCATCGGCGATTTCAATTTTCCTCGGTCCAGGATCACGTGCTCCTGCGCGAGCCAACCTTCTTCATCAAAGAAGTAGCTGCCCCAGGCCGCCGTCGAGGTCGCACCGTTCTTATAGATGGCCGGACTGTTAAGGATGGTCGCAAGTTCATTGCCGACGCTTTCGCCGGCTTTGTGGAGTTCCCACGCTTTGCTGCGGCCGCGGGCGCAGGTGTCACCTTCCTGCGAATGCCCGAAAGCTTCGTGGGCTATCACACCCGCGATGCCCGGATTGACGAGCACGCGATATTTTCCGGGTATGAGACGCTCCGCGGTTTTCAGCGCGCGAAGTTTTCGGATTTGAATCCTCATCTCTTCCTCGGTGACCTCGGTCGCTTCGAGACCTCCCAAACCTCCGACGCGATCTCCGATGCGATCGGCACTCGACATCGTGACGAGCGTGAGCGCCATGCGATAAAGCGTCTGCGAGAGATTGGTTTCGCGGTCGATGAAAATCGATTCTTCTTCCGCGAACGATCCCCGGGCCATGACGAAGCTCAGTTCGTCCGGTTTCATGCCTTCCTCGATCGCGATTGCGACGAAACGCTCAACGAGGCCTTTCAGCCGAGTCACTCGTTGCTCGGTCGAAGGCCGCGCCGGATCTCTTTCGAATCGAACGCCGAAATGAACCGGGGTTTCGGCGGAGACTCCGGCGGGGATCTGAGATGTGATTTCCGGGTCAAGCGTGAAGGCGAGACGATCGCTCCAGCTCGGAACTTCGTAGGGGCGCTTCAGCGCTCCCGGCGACGGCGGGGTACCGCCGACTCGATCCGCGAATTCCTGTGCCGTGCGCGTCAATGCCGACGGATCCAAATCGTCGGTTGCCTGTTCGAACAAGGTATAGCCGTCGTAAATTCTCAAAACTGCGCCTATCGTCACTTGGCTGGAGACATTGGTGGCTCGGAGGTTCGCCATCTGCGAGCGGGAATGCTTTCGTTCGAAGTAGATCGAACCATACCAGTCGGGGTGCTTCGGGCTTTGGTCGAGTAGCGGAAGGAGCTGCTGAAACGTCTTTCGCAGTGGAAGAAGTTCCGGATCGAGCGTTGCACGCAGAATGGAATTCGCCATTCTCAAAGAAGTACTAAGTCGTGCTAACTTCTTCAAGGTATGAACTCCATCCTTAGAGTGTTCGCAAGCCGACGCATGTTCACCGTCCTTCTCCTGGGGTTTTCGTCAGGCATACCGCTGGCATTGACGGGGGGCACGCTTCAGGCCTGGATGGCGAGCGAGAAAATCGATCTGACGGTGATCGGGATCTTCTCGTTAGTGGGTTTGCCCTACACGCTTAAGTTCCTCTGGTCACCGCTGATGGATCGTTTCGTTCCGCCATTCCTGGGACGCCGCCGGGGGTGGATGATCATTTGTCAGGCTTTGCTGGCTGCGGCAATCGCGGCCATGGGATTCAGCAATCCCGTTGAGGCACCGGCGATGTTGGCGGCACTGGCGTTCTCAGTGGCTTTCTTCAGCGCGAGCCAGGACATCGTGGTCGATGCCTATCGGACGGAGGTCTTGGAGCCCGCCGAATACGGCGCCGGGGCCGGCGTCTACATCATGGGTTACCGGCTCGCGATGCTGATCTCGGGCGCGGTCGCGCTCATCCTTTCGGATCATTTAAGCTGGCGCGAAGTCTATCTCTTCATGGCGGCGACCATGGGCGTGGGGGTCATCGCCACGATTACGGCGACCGAACCCAAAGTTTCGTCGCCGCCGCCCAAATCCATTCGGGAAGCGGTAGTCGAGCCATTCGTCGATTATTTCAAGCGCTCGGGCGCACTCGAGATTCTCGGATTCATCATTCTATACAAGCTGGGTGATGTGGCGACCGGAATGATGACGACCCCGTTCATGATTCAGGTCGGGTTTACACGAACGGACATCGGGGCCGTGAACAAGGGTTTTGGCCTCATCGCGACGATCATCGGCGGACTTGCCGGTGGCGCCCTGATGATGCGTCTCGGCCTCAAGCGATCACTTTGGGTGTTCGGCGGACTCCAGGCAGGCTCTAATTTAATGTTCATGCTTCTGGCCATTGCAGGCAAAAACTATCCCGTGATGGTCACGGCCATTGCGATCGAAAATCTTTCCGGTGGATTGGGCACCGCCGCGTTCTCCGCGTTTTTGATGAGTCAGTGCAATCAACGCTTTACCGCCACGCAATACGCGCTGCTCACAAGCCTCATGGCGGTAGCGCGCGTCCTGATCGGAGCGCCGACCGGTTGGATGGCGAAAAATCTCGGGTGGGAGACTTACTTTCTCGTCACCACGCTATTGGCCATTCCGGGCCTCCTTCTCCTGCTCCGATATGACCGCTGGCAGCCCCAAAAGGGTTGAAAAGTTAAGGGTCTTAGGCTCCGTCAAAGATACGCCGATAGGGTGATGATGAGATCCGCATTCGCACGACCCACTTACGCGTCTCGAAACTCTCGCGTTTCCGGCTACATGATCGATACGGGCCTGGTCAGTGCGGCCCAGGTCATGGGCGCGGTTTTCGGCGGAGTCTTATCGAGCCTCCTTGCGCAGCCCGGGGCCAAGGTCATGTCGAACGGCTTCGCGTTCGGGTGGTTGTTTTGGGGCGCCGCTTTTTTCGTATTGAACAGCGTCGTATTGCAAGGCCTGACCGGAAGCTCGATAGGCAAGCGCATGGTTGGGCTTCAAGTCGTAGGCGATGATGGTCGTCCGACCGGTATCCGCTTGGGAGCGCTTCGGGCCGTGATGCAGCTGGTATCCGCGATTCCTCTTTACGCCGGTTATCTCGTTAGCTTCTTCGATGAAAAACGCCGCACCTGGCATGACCTCATTGCCGGGACGTCTGTAGTCCAAATCACACCTCATGCCGAAAACGAAACTCAAACTGAAAAAGAAGAAATCCTCCAAGCCGCTTAGTTTAGCGCTTCGAAACTACCAGCACCCCGACTCGTTCGGAGAATGGCTGGGCTATCGCATAGTGGTAGTGGACCGGAAAAAACACGAGGCGATCACTGAGCTTCTGATTCGGGACGAACATCTTTCGCCGGCGGGACGGGTGCATGGCGGAGTCGTGTCTGCTTTTTTTGACTACTCGTGCGGTGCCGCGGTTTTTTCAACCCTCGGGATGGATGACTTTTGTTCGACCGTCGAACTCAAAGTGAATTACTTCCGCCCGATCGATCTCGGCGACCGACTTCGTTGCACGGTTCGCGTGGTTTTCCGGGGCAAAAGACTTTGCGTCGTTCACGGTTTTATTTATCTTAACGGCGAAAAAGAGCCGGCTTCTATGGCGACCGCGACATTCAACATCGTGGCCGCTCGTCGTTGAGTTCCGGTTAGAACGGAGCCGGCGGAATCCCGCGCACCGAAAGCGCGCGGTCGAAGTGGCGGAACATGTGCTCGGAATCATCCAGCACCCGCTTGTCCGGGCAAAGAATCGGTTCGTTCGCGAACGCCTCCGCTGCGCCTTGAAGTTTTTCGGGTCGGCACTTCTCCCGGACCTCCTTCATGACGGCTTCGAATCTCGCGAGGTCCCTCGGATCGGTGATTTCGAGTTCCGCGATTCCTTCGGGCTGATAACGATAGAAGAGCGGAACTTCGCGCGACCACAGCATGGGCGGTGAATAGATTGACTTCAGATCCGGATCTTGATGAGAGCGCTTGCGATGCGCGATGCTTGTATTCAGGTCGACGACCTCGCCGAACTGAGTCGCCACCCAAAACGAAAAGTGCTCGCCCCAGCAGCCGGCCCAGATCGGCGAACTTTGATCGGTGATCTCGATCCAAGCGGCGGGTCCGTACATCACGCGTGAGTCGATTGAAAAATTCTTGAGCGCCGCGCTGACCGCGCCCGCAACCAAGAGCGGAAACTCACCGCGATCACCGGTGAGGCGGTCGACGACTTTGGAAACCACGCGCGAGACGTTGGCCACGATCGGCGTGGGAGTGAGCGGTTCTACTTCGCCCATGCCTGATAGGCCCAGCCGAGCCACCCCGAAATCAAGAGCACGCCGCCGATCGGCGTGATCGCGCCGAGCCATCGGATATCCGTGAGCGCAAGCGTGTAGAGCGTGCCAGAAAAAATGAAAATTCCGCCGGCGAACGCGTACCCTGGCCAACGTGAATCAGTGAACTCTGGCGCGGCCTGCGTGGCCCAGAGGGCGAATGCGATTAGCGCGATCGAATGCGTGAGTTGATACTGCGCGGCCGTCTGCCAGATGGCTAAGGCCTTGGGTTCCAGGCGATCCGCCAATGCGTGGGCGCCGAAGGCGCCGCAGATGACGGAAATCCCTCCCGATAACGCGCCGGCCGCGATCCAAGTATTCACAGCAGGCCGAGCCCCCGCGTGATCATTTCCGCCGTAGGCTCGGAAGTAACCGCGATTTTTTCAAGCCGGTGTCTTAACGAGTCTTCCCAGTCCGCCCGCAGCCCGTGCGCCTGCAGAAGTTCAAGGATCTCCAGCCGCGAAAGCCAATCGGCGGGGTACCGGCTTTCGAGCTCGTGATGAACACGGCCGATTTCCTCGAGAAGTTCAGAACCCGCCAAGGCGTCTTCTCGGGCTTTTCGAATTCGCGCGTAAAGCAGGTTTAAAGCCCGATTGCCTTCGGTCAGATTCGTCTTCGGCTTCGCCCGGGCACTCGGCGTTTTAGCGGTGGCGGCGAGATAACGTTTTCGGTCGGCGGGGCCGCCGAAGACGGAAACGACTCTCGAGCCGCAGGCCAGGTCGAACATGCCCCATTCCGGTCGGAACAAAATCGCGTCACCCCGGCGGATCGTGCAGTTGCCGAACGCGAGAATCATCGTTGTGCCCGAGTGTTCGATTCGTCGCACGAATTCCCCTTCGAGTTCGATACCCGAATCAAATCGCATCGTCCCTTTGCGGCCGGGCCTGAATCCCATCAGCTCAAGCTCCGCTTTCGAAAGTGTGCCGGCGTGTTTCGCCGTACCGGCGACTGGTCCGATCGGACTGGAGAACCCTTCTTTATGGTAATCGGCACCCTGGCCTTTAAGCTCTTCGTCGCCGACCGACAGTTGCACGGGGCCGGTGTAGCGCACAAAATCCGCGGAATCCCCGGTAAACGAAGCGAGCACGCCGCTAATCTGTATACCCGTTTCCAAGACCGTCGTGGTCACCGTACCCGCCTGCTGGGCTTTTTCCAGCCCTTCGATACCGCCCCGTTTAAAAGCCATGGTGTTGGCGAAGGCATCGAGAATGCGTGTCAGATCTTCGAACGTCGGCGTGACAAAAAGCTGCGGCTGCGGCCTCGTGATGTCATAGGAGACTTCGGTGCAACCGAGGCCGAGTGGAATTTTTTGGACGGACGGACTCAAGCAGTGAAAGCTTTCACCGATGGACGACAAGAGTCCTGCGCCATAAATTTTTGGCTGATCGATCGGTCCGACCAAGCCGTATTCGACCGTCCACCAGTTCATGCGGGAGAGGAGCGTCGCTTCGCTCTCATGATCTAATGCGGCGATCCGGTTATCCAGATTCGTCTGACATCGGGCGATTTCCGCAGCGGAGGAGTTGGGGTTCTCTTTGATTTCGGAAAGCTCCCGAATCGCCTCGTAAACTTCGATATCCTGACGAGAGAAGATCGCCCTGCGAGAAACTTCGCCGTAGTGTCGCAGGTAGGCCGCGTACTCCGGATCGGCGAGAATCGGCGCGTGCCCGGCGGCTTCGTGAACGATGTCAGGCGCGGGAGTGTAGGCGAGGTGTTCGAGCGTCCTCATCTCGCAGGCGATTGGAAGAATTCCGAGCGACTGAAACTCCATGAAGGCGGCCGGCGGAATGAAACCGCTGACCGGTACCGCCCTCCAACCGAAGCGTTTTAGGTGGGCGTCCATCTCCGAAACTAAGGGGATCCGCTCGGTGGAGATCCCGGTCTCTTCAAGGCCCTTCAAATACTTGGAATGAGCGTGTTCGGCGAAGAACGCTTTGGAGACCCGAAGAATGTATCTCCAGCTCGCATGGTCCATCGGCGTATAGAGGCTTGGGTCCTGCACGGCGATGAACGGGCGCAGGTGCTCGGGAATATTTTCGATTGCCTCTCTCGTCGTCATGACAACGCGCACGGTACCCCAGTCGCGAAACGTCTGCTAGAAGCAAGGCATGGCTGAACCCGAGCATGAAGGTAGTCTTTGGACGCATCCCTACGCGATCTACATCATCTTGACCGTCGTGCTTTTCGTTTTTTTGATCCTCATGGGGTATCTAGCGCTCGAAAATGACTGGATCCCGCGCCGGTAGGTTGCCGCCCTCGTTGACACTGAGTTGATGTTCGTTTAATCCTAAGATTCCGAGCAATTTTCTCTGTTGGCCAGTAGCTCAGTCGGTAGAGCTCCGCACTGTTAATGCGGCTGTCGTAGGTTCGAGTCCTACCTGGCCAGCCATAAATTCCCCTGCCGCTAAAATTCCCACACACCTGGAAGCAGGTCGCCTCCAGCGACCAGTGCACTATGGCCATCCATGGCCGCACGAGCTTCAGGTGTGTGGGAATTTTAGCGGCAGGGGAATTGAGGTAGGCACAGCTCTCCTTCCCTCATGGCTGGGGCAGGTAGGACTCGAAGCGGAGGGAGCGGCCGCGATGGACATGACTCAATGTCATGTCCGGCGAGGCAAGTCGCGCACGACGCGCGACTTAGCTCCCGGAGGGGAGGCTACGCAAGGAGGGACCGGAGTCCCGACAGTAGTAGCCGAGTCACTCATCGGGCTGTAATTCTTGATTCACCGCGGCTGCTATCGGCACTTGATCCTTCATGAGACTTTGTAAATGAGCCTTTCGATGATTTTGGCTCTGTAATTCTGGATCGGCTTTTCTTCAGAGAACGTTCTTAGAATCGTGAGGAAGAGTAGTGCGAGCGGACTTAACCCGGGCGAAGAAGTTACATTACAAACTGGCGCTGTGCATATTTACGGATGTCTTCTCCGTGGAGACGGTAAAACTTATCGGCTTGCTCAAGACTGATTGCCTTCACTCGGGCCGGGCGATCGACTTCGCCGTCGCCGCACATCACTTTCCGAAGATCCGTCTTGTCTAGGTCGTTCTCGAAGATCGCTTCCGCCTGTGCAGCGAAACGAGGATCCACAATCAGGGCCATGACCTCGGTATTATAGGTCTCACTTCGCGTATTCATATTGTGGGATCCCATCATCACGGCTTCGCCGTCAATGATGACCATCTTGGTGTGGAGAGTCTGTCCCGGCCACGAACCGACCGGGATCGTACAGCCGTCCATATTTTCAAGGTCGGTGAGCGGAAGATGACCCTGCCACTCGTAGATAGTTACTCCGGCCGCGAGGAGCGAGGGGTAATGCGAGAATGCGGCGTAGTAGGCGCCAGATTTGAGATCGTGGCTCTTGGCGGAGTTCGTGATGACTTCCACCGGGATTCCGCGACTTGCGAGGGCGATCAAACTGAGTTCAAACTCTTTGGTGATCGTTAGATAAGGCAGAAAGATTCGGACTCGTTTTTGTGCATTTTTAAAGAGAAACTCAAGCGTCCGCCGTACTTTTGAATAGTTCTTCCCCGTCGTCTGCTCACGGTCCACGAGCGGATTGTCATAGATCAAGCGCGTCGAGCTCATGGTGGCGTCGGGCTCCGGGAGACGGGGAAAGTAAAACTCATCGCGCTCATACTCGGGGATCGGAAGATGGAGCTTATATTTGATCATGCCCATTCGATCCGCGCCGTCGGCACCCGGATTAAATGCGGAATACTCAAGATCGGATTTATTTTGGTAATAGATTTCGTGCAAAACACGGATCTGATTTTTAGTATCGCCGGGGAAACTTCCCGATCCCGAGAAAAACTTAGAGAGGAGCCAGTTTTTTAAGTAAATTCTTTGGGCATCCTGAGCCGTCTGGCCTTCGATCAAAACGTCGGTGTCGTGCCAACCCTCACGGGTGAGTCCGCCTAAGAGATAGGTATCACCCATGTTCATTCCGCCCATGAGGAGTTTTTGGCCGTCGACGATGAGCATTTTATCGTGAAGCCGGCGTTTGAGAATATTGAATGACCACGTTCGTTGCGACCAAGGTTTATTCCAAAGTTCGACTTGGCCGCCGGTGATTTCTGACAAACGATCAAATACCCTACGTCCGAGGATATCGCCGCTCATCGCGGGCGTGAGCCAATCCGCGAAGAGGCGAGCGTCGAGCCCGGGATTGTTTTCGCGATTGAGCTTCAGCTCGTTCATCATGCTGAGCCCGTTGGTGTCGGGAAACCAATACGGGATCGACATGAAGAGCGTATTTTTTGCGCTGCGGATGAGCTCGTGGCGAAGCGGAGTGGAATTTACCCCAAGATGCACGAGGGTGATTTTATTAAATCGCTCGGGGGCGCCCAGCGTCGCGGCGTCAAGACCGGCGCGTCCTTGGGAGCTTTGCAGAAACTCGCCGAGAGTAGTCTCCGCAGAGCGGGCGAAACGGCTGCCCAATTGAAGAGCAAGAATCAGTGCGGCAAAAATGACGAATCGCTTTTTCACGGCCCGAATATACAAAAACTGTACTAATTTAGTCAACAAATAGCATGGCTGAGCTAGGCTCTACCGATGCAACGGTAACGTCACGATATAACAGTATATTACTGGTGCTACGGACAACCTTACGCCGTGAAGCTTCGCCAATTTTCTGACAGGGAACAGCCAGTCAACGGGCTAAAATAACGCGCCACGCCTTTGCGCCGGGGCCGAGAAGTTTATGCTATTTGCGTGGGGAGTTTCTCAATCATCAGTCTCGCGGTGTGCGCGACTCTCGCGTGGACTCACGTATCAGCTGCGAGCGACCTGCGCGTGATCACGTACAATATTCATAAGGGTGCCGGGATTGAAAAGAATCCGTCGGGGCTCCGTAAATTTCTCACGAATACCCCCGGGCTCAAGGATTTTGACGTCCTCGCCGTGCAAGAAATCTGCGGCGACAATAACGCGCTTCAGGTCAGGACGCTTTCCGCTCTCTTGTCCACTCCCAGCCGCCCGATTTACACGTATTTTGTTTCGAGCGATCTCAGTGCGCAAAAGGAATGCGGCAAGGGTCAAGCGATCTTCAGCCGCCGCCCGATCGTCGGCACGGGTTCGATACTACTCCCCTTTATTCGCCAGCCCCGAGTGATGGTCTGGGTCGATGTGCGCGTCGGCACTCGCTTGGTACGCATTTATAACCTTCATTTAGACAATCGGTCCAAGCGGACATTATTCATTGAGAAGGAACGCCTTGAGCAAGTCCGGGGGGCGCTCAATACGATTCTTGAATTCCGCAGACTCAATCCGTCGGCCGGGACAATCGTCACCGGGGATTTCAATTCGTTTGGCCACGTCTTTAATATCTGGCATCGCGAACCCAGTATTAAAGAAATGAGAAAATATTTTGAAGCCTCACTCCGCGGTTATAAAATGACCGCGCTCCCGTTTTCTCAGCTCGACTGGATTTTTTACGATGGGCTCGAGCTCGTTAGCTCGAGAGTCATTGCCCACTTCGAGCATTCGGATCATTTTCCAGTAGTTGCTGATTTCAAGCTTTAGCAGGCGTAACGCAACGGGCTAGGCCTGTGGCCGACTTGAGATAAATGGGCGTCGGTTTATCGCATTGCGACAAAATGGACGCTCAAGTACAACCCGCTGCATGACGAAGAATCAAGCGTGGGTACGGCTAACTCTCGGGTTCACATTTTTTTCTTTCTACGGAACACCGGCCCAAGCGTTCGAATCGGATCAGTTCAATCTCGCCCCGGCGCCTCTGAGTGACATCGGCCCCGAAACGAGTGAGTTCGTTTTTCAGCAACTCGTTCTGGCCGTCGAAGCCGCGAACACGCGCTTGGAAAAAAAGCCCGAGGAACGTGCGAACGCGGACCCCGTTCTGGTCGAAGAATTCGACCGCCGACTCGGAGTGGGCTTTCCCGGCTCCAAGATTGAGCGCTTCATGGGCAAGCACGAGTTCAAGGTCGCGAATTCGCGATTCAAGCCGCGCTACAGGGATTCGATCTTTTTCCACTATCGACTGACTCATCTTACTCTCAGTCCAACCGTGAACCTCTTCGGTCACGAAATGGGAACGGACAAGATCGGTCACTTTTTTCCACAGGGCTATGACTACTACAAAATCGTGCAAAAGCAGATGCGCGCCGGACTCACCGAGGAGGCCGGGATTCGAGAAGCGATCAAGTGGGGTCAGCGGACTGAACGAGGATTTTACGGCATGCGCCTGACCGCAGTCTGGTCCAACGGCGACCTCGCGGCGAACCTGGCCGGTTATCACTTTATTAAAAACCTTCTCCAGGAAGTCATTCTGAACGGCGTGAAGCGGGCGCCGATGGTGAAGCGCATCGAAGTCGCCGAGGGCGCGTCACCCCGGTTCGAAGTCAGTGTCAACGAAGCGTCGGCCTCGGAGCTATTGAAGCCTTGGATGTCCGGGCACTTTAATGAGGCGTTGAACCCGTCCAATTATTACCGCGGCGTTCTGAAAACAGCCAAACGCGCGCTCCGACGAACCGGCTGCGCGGCCTGGGTCGGGCGTTCGACAGAACGCGGATCGACGATCGATACGCTACGCGCTGAAATATCAAGTCATGAGGCTTGGAACGGCATGGATTATGGATTTCGCCGTGATGCCGACGTCTGGTTCACGATCGCCGATCGTTGCTTCTAGCTTCGCTTCGACGGTACCATGTTCGGATGTTCAAATGGACGATCGCCGATCGGATAAGAATCGCGCTTCGCGGTGGCCGTCGGTTGGATCTATTCTACCTTTTGGCTAGCGCCGCCAAGCCGCTCACGCCGATCGAACGAATCGAATGGCTCGAACGCCTTGTCTTCTGGGTACGCGGGACGTCGGGCGATGAGTCCAGCCCCGAGACCCGCATTCGATTTCTCCTGCAACGCCTGAACCAGCAACCGGAATGGAAAGAGGCCGGCGCGCAGCAGCTTCGCGCGATTCTTCGCGACGCTTCGGCCCTCTATCTCTTCACGGAAATCGGAGTACCGAACGCGAGCGTCTTTCTGAACGAGGCAATTCAGCGGGCGATGCGGGCGGTGCTTCCGCCCGAGGAGAACCCCAAGTCACTGGCCTCGGCTCTTGAGCGAGTCTTTTGGGATCGGAAGGATTCGCACTGGCTCCTCAGCATCCCGAACGAACTCCGCGAAGAGCTGCTCGAATGGGTTCGTTACGGAATGACGACGGACGAGCCGCTCGCCGGCGGCATTTTTGACGACGCGATCGGCGCCTGCGTCGTGCTCGGCGTTCGCCTCGCGGAAATCGCAGTTAGGGAAGACGTGGTTTTGCGGGCGCCGGAGCATCTGACGCTGAATAATCCGTTCATTCGAATGCGCACCGCGCTCGACACTCTCCTGGCGGTCATACGGAACCCCCGCACCGAAGAGGAGCTCACTGCCGCGGACCGGTTTCTTCGTCAAGAATTGGCGGAATGTCGAAGATTTCTCGGCAGTGTTCAAAGCCATCTGGAGAGGTTTGGAGTCAGCGTGGATCTCGTCTTTCAACTCGAACGCGCGAAGTCCTACCTGGATCGCCTCGACGAACTCGTCTATCTGTTGGTCGGACTCAAGAAGCTCCCGTTCAAGGCGTCTTCCGAACGAGTGAACTTCGAGGCCCAGGCCTGGGCCTTTTTCGGACTACTCGTGCACGGCAGCCTCGAGGAGCGAAGACTCTGGCGTCTGGTCCGGGAGAACCTGACCCTCGTCGCTCGCAAAACGATCGAACGGACCGGCTACGTCGGCGAAGATTACATCACGCGGGACTCCGCCGAGTACCGAAAAATGTTTTACTCCGCCGCCGGCGGCGGCGCGCTGACCGCCCTGACGGCGCTCGTGAAGTATCTGCAGCCTCATCATATGGCGCCGTTCTTCGAGGCGACTTATCTGGCGCTTGATTACTCGCTCAGTTTTTTGCTCATGCATTTTCTTCACCTCAAGCTCGCGACCAAACAGCCCGCGATGACCGCGGCGGCGCTCGCAAGTCGGCTCGGCAATCAGGGCGGTCAGGAGGGCGCGGATGCGGGATTCGTCGAGGAAGTCGCGCGAATCAGTCGCTCACAGTTCGCGGCGGTGGCAGGCAATATCCTGGCCGTGATCCCGGCGGCGCTTGCCGTCGACGGGTTAAGTCTCCTGATGTTCAATCAACACGTTTTGCATGACTGGAAGGCCCGGGCCGTTCTCAGTTCCATCAATCCTTGGACCACCATGACCATCTTCTATGCGGCCCTCACCGGGGTGCTACTCTGGCTGTCGGGCTTCATCGCGGGTTGGATCGAGAACGCTTACGTTTATTACCGCGTGCCCTATTCGTTACGAAGTCACCGATTTCTACGAAATCTTCTCGGCGTTCGCCGCTTGGAAGTTTTCGTCGACTGGATCAGCCACAACATCATGGGCGTCCAATCCGCGATCGCACTGGGCGTGCTCCTCGCGTTCGTACCGCAAATCGGGACGTTCTTCGGGTTGCCACTCGACGTCCGGCACATCACGCTGACGACCGGGGCGGCGACATTCGCCCTGGCCACTTTGCCGCCGTGGGTTCTGGGCTGGAAGTTCTGCCTCATGATCGCGAGCGGAGTGTTCTTCATCGGCCTCATGAACTTTTTCGTCAGCTTCGCCTTGGCTCTCAGTGTCGCCCTCCGCGCTCGCAGTATTGATGCGGCACGCCTGAGCCGCCTTTTGGCGAAAGTTTTGCGCGAGGTCACGAGGTCACCCGGCAAATTTCTGATTCCGGGCCCAGAAACCAAGCCGCAGGCTGTTCCCTTTTCAGAGCCGGTCCGCTAATTTACGACTACCTTGGCCATCACGACTGAATCAGTTCTCGAACTCCTGGACGAAATCTCCCAGCTCATGACTTTGAACGGGGACAACCCGTTCAAAGTTCGCGCCTTTAAAAAGGCGGCGGAGTTACTCCGCGGCGCTACGGATCTCGAGGCGCGCGCACGCGCGGGAACCTTGACGGAACTGACCGGCGTCGGCAAAGGAATCGCGGACGTGCTGACGGAATTTTTCAGCCTCGGTCGTTCGACCGTTCGGGATGAGTTGCTCGCGGCGCTCCCGTCGGGACTCATGGAGTTCACCTCCCTGCCTGGGGTCGGCCCGAAAAAGGCGCGGCAACTCATCGACGAGCTTGAGATCCACACGCTCGGCGAACTTGAATACGCCTGCCGGGAAAACCGGCTGATCCATCTCAAGGGATTCGGCGAAAAGGTTCAGGCGAAAATTATGGAAGGGCTTGCCGCGAAGCGCGCGACCGAGGGGCTGCGACGTTTGGATGAAGCTTTCCCGATCGCCGAGGCTCTGCTTCGGGAGTTGAGTGCGGCGATCAACGACGGCCATCATCCGGCAGCGGGCGCACTCCGAGTCGAAGAAACCGGCGATCTACGACGGCGGCTTGAAATCCTGAGTTCCATCGATTTTCTGGTCGAGTTGCCGGCGGGCGAAAAGGCCGCGCGATCGGTCGAAGAGCGCGCCCGGCTGGCAGTTCAAAATTTCACCGCGCGCGTTCATCCGCCTTTGGCTATTCGCCTCAACTACGTCGAAGCCAAACGTTTCGGCTATGAGCAGGCCAAGCTGACGGCCCCGCACCCACACTGGAAAGCGATCGGGAATCCCGATCCTCAAGACGCCCGGGACGAGCGTGAATTCTACACCGCGATGGGCCTCCCTTGGATTCCCCCGGAGATGCGGGAAACCGGGGAAGAAGTCGCTCTGGCGCGCACCGGTCAGCTTGAAAAGATTTTGCCTTGGGACGGCGTTCGCGGAGTTTTTCACAATCACACAACGCGTTCGGACGGCGCCGCGAGTCTCGAAGAGATGGTCATCGCCGCCAAGACTTTAGGGTTCAGTTATTTCGGAATCTCGGATCACTCGCAGTCCGCGTTTTACGCGCAAGGGTTGAAGCTGCCAATTCTCCTCGAGCAGGAAAAGGAAGTGCGAGATGTTCAGGAACGTCACCCGGAAATTCGAATTTTCTGGGGAATCGAAAGCGATATTCTCGCCGACGGATCCCTCGATTACGACACGAAGACTTTGAGTAAGTTTGACTTCGTCGTGGCCTCGGTCCATTCGCGCTTCCAGATGGATCGCAGGCAAATGACCGACCGTATTCTCAAAGCAATCCGAAATCCGGCGACGAGATTTCTGGGCCACGCGACCGGCCGTCTCTTGCTGGGTCGTAAGGGTTACGACCTCGATATGGAGGCGGTGATCCGCGAAGCGGCGAAGCACGACGTTGCGATCGAAATCAACGCTAGTCCCGCGCGACTGGACATCGATTGGCGGTGGGGCTCCGAGCTTCGCAAATGCGGAACTTTAGTTTCCATAAATCCCGACGCCCACGAAGTGGCCGGACTTGCGGACACCCGTTACGGCGTGGCGGTGGCGCGAAAGGCTTTGATGCCGACGGCGCTGGTCGTGAACTCTCGGCCCACCGAAGAAGTCGCGAGCTGGCTCGCGCGGGCACGTTGACCGTCGAATTCAGCGGCCGCCCGAGGCAAGCTCGAGCGTAAGGTTCCGGGTCTCATTTGCCGCGAGCGTGACGCCGGTTTCGGCGTAGCAGCCCGAGGTGCTGGCGGCGACGATGTTCAGGCGTCCGGGTCCGACGTTGAAGTCGAATCTGCCGCCGATCGGAACCGTCATCTGAGTCACCAAGTTTTTGCCGGACGAGATCCAGATGCGGGCGTCTCCCTTGAGGCATGGACCCAAGGCCTGCAGCGTGCCCATAATCCTCGCGGAGGCATCCGGGAGTGGAGGATTGGCGGCATGAACCGACGAAATCACGAGGACGGAAATCCACAGATTCATCATGCCTAAAGTGTATCAAGAACGAGGTTCGCGACTCAACCCCCGGCGAGTCACGCCGTAAAGCAGGAATTCCTGGCGATGACCGGGAAGCTGCGTCGCCCGTACGCGCGCCATTCCCATGGCCTTGAAGTGAGCGACCATCGATGGGATTTCCTCTGCAAGGTCCCACCGGTTGAGCTTGACCGTCAAAAACATGCCGAGGAGTGAATCCACCATGCGGGTCGCGAGCCGATCGATCGAACCGAGCGCGACCTTGGGCTCCACATTCATATCGAGGAGCAACCACTGGATCTGGCCGGGAAGTTCCTCACGAAGGACGGAGCCCACCGACTTTTTGATGTGCTCGTAACGCGCGGTTGGGGTGGTGAGCAACTTTGGATCCATTTCGGCCGGATCGATTCCAACCACGTGGATGCCTCGCTGCAAAAGGGCATAAGCGGCGCCGCCGGGCGCACTCCCGATTTCCACCGCCACATCGCCCCGGCGCAGCTGAGCGCCCGACCATAAAACCGCTTCCTCGATCTTGAGCCAAGAACGAGACGGCGCTTCGGGCGGAAGGGTCAGGCGCGGGTTGCCGCCCGGCCAAGCTGAATGGCCGTAATGATGTCGATGCAGTCCGATCCAAGCTTCGCCCGGAGTTTTCTGCGGTTCGACGAGTACCACGTCAAAGACCAGGTCGCCTTTGGCCGCGACTTTTTCCGAATGAAAAACTCCCGCTTTCCGGCCTTCGGCGAAAACCACCTCGAGAAGCGGATCGGCGATTTTTTGCGGCAGGTACGTGGGCGGCTCTTCGCCCGTCACGTACTGATCTCGTTCCCAGAGATGCAGTCGGAGCGGCCCGAAGTCCGCAGCATACGAACGTGCGATCTTCAAAATCTCGTCGGCTTGAGGTTTCGTCTTTTGCAGGGATAGGCCATAAGCGCGCGCGAAAACGCTCTTGAGCACGAAATCCAAACCCAGTCCATTTTGCTCATCCAAAAACTTAAAGGTCACGAATCCCGGGCGCGAATAAGCGAAGCGCAGCTCCGGGTGTTCGCGTTCAAGTTCCCGTTTCAGGGCGTCCTCGGCGCCGACCTGGCAAACCGTGAAAAGAAATCTCGAGGTCGGGTCAATCGTTCGCGTCATTTGATGACGTTTCCCCGTCCGGCGTGAACCAGAGCTTCACCGGTCAGCCGCCAGACCGTCCATTCGTTCTGCGGTTTGGACTCCAGACTTTTATAAAATTCGATGGCTGGTTGATTCCAGTCCAAGACGGACCACTCGAGGCGCCCGCAATTTCGTTCGAGCGCCAGTTCCGCCAGGCGGCTGAACAGCTTTTTACCCACGCCCCGTCCGCGCAGCTGCGGCAAGACGAACAGGTCTTCAAGATAGATCCCGGGTTTGGCTAGGAAGGTGGAATAGTTCGGGAAAAAAAGCGCGAATCCCGCGGCCTTCCCATCAAGTTCCGCAATAAGCACTTCGGCGGCGGGCCGAGCGCTGAAAAGCGCTCGTTCAAGATCGGGCACGGTCGCCACGACCTCGTGCGAAAGTTTCTCGTAATGCGCGAGTTGCCGAATGAAATCCAAGATGAGTGTCGAGTCGGCGTGCGTGGCCTCGCGAATTGTGATCATGCTAAGCTTGAATAGCATGAAACGAAGTTTGAGATGCATTCATCCGGTACGCGCGACCACGACGCTTACCGCGATCGAGGCCACCGTTCGGATCGACCGAGGGACTCATCTGGTAGCGGAATTCTCGGTTTTGACGCGCGACCGACACGTGAATGCGGCGCTCTCCAAGCGGGACCCTCAATGGGGTCTATGGGACTGGGACGTGGTCGAGTTGTTCGTGCACCCACTGGGCCGACAAAGCGGATTACCGTACTACGAGTTTCAGGTAAGCCCGCTCGGTCAGTTTTTCGAACTCGAAATCTTCGAGCCGCGGGTCCGAGTCAATCGGGCCTATCGCAGCCAGGGCGTATTCAGTGCGGAAGACCACGGCGATCGATGGTCGGCCCGCATGGAAATCCCGTTAATCAGCCTGGGAACGGAGGTGGAGCCGGCGCAAATCACTGGGAATATCTTTGCAATTTTGGGGGCCCCTACGCGTTCCTACTGGAGCGCTTTTTTGGGACCGCAGCCATCACCGGACTTTCACTTACCAGAGTTCTTCGCGCCTCTATTGAGGAAGTGAAGCAGTTTTTCAGGATCATCGGTGATGATGCCGTCCACTTTCGCGGCGATGAGCTTCTTCCAAACGCTTTCTTCATTGGCGGTCCACGGAACGATTTTCACATCCATGGCGTGCAGATTCTGAACGACTTTGGCATCCACCAGATTGAAGTTGGGTGAAATAAACTGCACACCCGTCTCCTGGGCGATCTTGACCAGATCCTTGAACGGACCTTCGACCAATGCGGCGAGGATGAGATCAGGATCCCGCCTCTTGGCTTCCGCTAGCGTTCTGAAGTCGAAGGATTGAATCACGGTGCGCGAACGCAACCGATGCTTGTCGAGGGCTTTGAGGAGTAGGTCAACGAACTCTTCAGGCGTGGTTGTTTCGCCCGGGCGATCCGGTCGAATCTTGGTTTCGATGTTGAAGCGGATTTTTTCGGGCGCGAAGCGGGACAGGACTTCATCCAATGTGGGAATCTGCGTTCCAGGTAGCGGTTTCTGATCCGGGAAACGCGGGTTTCGCTTGGCTCCGCAGTCGTAGTGCTTAAGCTGCACGAGGGTCATGCCGAAGATGAGCGGCTTGCGAGCGGCATTCGGTCCGTCGCAAATATCCGGATTGACGTAGGGGTCGTGACTGAGGACGAGGACGCGGTCCTTGGTGACCGCAAGATCCATTTCCAGCACGTCCACGCCGGTCTGCAAGGCGTATTCGAACGAAGGAATCGTGTTCTCCGGAAACCGCGCGCGAGCGCCGCGATGCCCGTGAACTTCGCCCCGCCAGCTTGAGGAAAGCGCGGCATGCGAACAGCTGATCAAAAGGGAAAAGCCGATCAGAATCGTGGTTTTCATTGAGCCGAAACGTCTAACGGAACGTCGTAGGTGTAAAGAGCGGATCGAGGAGCGTCGTGCGGAATGAAGTGAAGCCGCAACATCGGTTTCCCGAAAGCATCAGCGACAGTTTCGTAGGCCATCGGATTCATGGTGAGGGGCTTGGATTTTCCATTACGTTCGACGGAGGGGACCGGCACGCGCCGTACGATTTCGAAAGGCACTTTGCCGTCAGGTGCGTGGGCATCGTCGAACTGGATGACATCGAGCACACCGTTCATGAAGAGCAATCCGCGAACTCCGGAACAAATGGCCATCGAGGAACCGATGAACTTGCAGTCCTGGTACTCGTAGCCGCCGGAGGTCTGGCCCGGACCTCGCGGAAGTTTTGGAAGCCGAGGAGGACAATCGCCCCCGACCGCCAGTGGGACCGAATAGGTTCCGTTGGTTCCCCAGTTAATGAGGCGCGCGATGTTGGCGGGAGCGTCGTATACGACGGTTCCGATATGGTCCTTCATCTCGGTCAGCTTTCGGAATTTAAGCGTGTCCGGATCGATCTCGAGCAGGCTCGACCAGCTGTTTCGTTGATACTCCGCCAGGGGGAGCCAGATTTTTCCGCTATTCGGATTCAAATCCATTCCGCCCGGATGATAGCGGTTCCCTTCCTTCAGTTCCGTTCGAAGAATCTCGCTGACCGCTCCGTCACCGCTGAGCTGAAAGCGAATGATCGCGCCAGCCTCTTTGGATTGATCGACGGTGGTGAGAAAAAAACTCGAACCGATTTTGATCAATCCTTGTGGATGAGCGGTTGCGAACGGCAGGTCAAGAGGGGGGTGGGCGATCCACTTGTCGAAGCTGGGAAGGGCCTTCAATGCTTCAGCCGGAGGCAGGGCGGCGCTTGCCGCGCTCACCCCGAAGCACGCGAGTACAATAACGCTGAGCATTCCCGACAACATGACATGGTCTATCATAAGTTATCCTGCCCGCAAAGGCTTAAAACGCGCCAGATAAGGTACTGTAATTACTAATAAAAGTAAGCTAATTGAATAGTTGACTTAGACAGTCGGACAATCTACATTCAGGGCTAGAGCTGTGTCCCATCGGACACGGGCGCGGGAGTGAGTGTTGTTCATGCGGATATTGAAATTCAGGCAGCTAAAAACGATCGCCTGGGTGAGTGGCGCTTTCGTGTTCGCGATGATGGGGCTGTCCCGATCCGACGATAATCTTTCACCCCCTCCCGGATCCGTAGAGCGAATCAATCGAGCGATGGGCGTCTACGTCACGCCCCGCGGGCAGCAGTACTTCAGCCGCAACTTGGAAGACGTGTTGTTTCGAAACGGATTCGCGATCGGTGACGGCGCTTTTGATTCGTTCTCCTTCAAAGCGACTGAACCCCTGACTTTAAGTCGCCTCTCGGCGCGAATGCGACAGCACGGGCCGCTCCTGGCTGCCGTGGGTGATATTTTCAAGCAGTGGTTGAGCGGGTTTCAGTTCAGTGACCCGCTTCTGGCGGGATCGCTGCGGGACGTGTCCTACAAGTTGAACTTCAGCAGATTCGGCATCCGGCCCGACCCGGCTGGCGCGCGCGCTCGCGGAATCCGCGACGGCGTGCTGCTCGTGCTCGAGATCGAAATTCCCGATCTCCGGATCGACATCGCACGCGCTCGCATGAACGATCGAAACAACGCTTTCCTCGCGGAGCCCGGCAAGGATCCGTTCGGCGTGGATGACTTCTGGTTGAAGAGTTCGGCAACCAGCCTGCCGCTCAAGATCTCCCTGCCTTTTTCTATCGATACCGATCGGGATGGAAAAGTCGAAATGGTCGCCCTGCCGATGCAGACGAACATCGCGAGCTTGAAGCTCGAAATGGGATTCAAGCGTCCCTTGATCCTTCCTTACATCGAAGTTCGAATCGGAAGAGGCGCCACCGCGCGATCGTCCGCGCTTCCGCAGCAAGCTCTTGAAGACAAACTGCTCGCGCATCAAGCGGCACTCTTCAAGCTGGTGCAGAGCTATCTTAAAGACACGATCGAGAGTCAGATTCCGACGGTGATCAATAAGACGCTGGCAAAACTGTTTGACGATCGGATCAGCGAAGTGAACCAGATGGATCCGGTCGTGCTTGAGAATCCAACACCCGCCGACAAGCTCAAGTGGGGCATTCAGCCCGAAGAGTTCTCAATGCGAAACGGCTCACTCGAGCTTGGCTTTTCCGCCTTCATCGAAGATCCTCGCGCCCGCCGCAGCGTCGCCTTGCCGGAAGCGGCACGGTCCAACGCGAAGGCGAGGCTCAATGCATTCCCGGCCGCGCAATACGATATGGCGGTCGCGATCAATCAGGGATTGATGAACCGCATGATGCAGCTCAGCTTTGAACGCGGGTACTTCGAGAAATACAAAACTTCGTCGGGCGAAACGGTCAAGCTCCTCGCGTCACCCGAGATGCACTTCAACGAGACTGCCGACGGAAAAGTATTCAAACTCCACGCGAAGTTCCGGAGGAAAGCCGGCGGATTTATCGAACGCGTCGCGCTCGAGGGCGGTCTGGACATCGACGTCGACCTGATCGTCAAAACGGAAAACCATCCCGTGAAGGGTCCGCGCCTCAAAATCCTCAGCATCGATACCACGACCTTCAAGGTGGACATGACGGATGTGCGTTTCGGATTCCTCCAAGGCCGCGTCCAAGCCGCCGTACTCGCCGGCATCAAAGAGTCCAATGTGTGGTATGCCGCGCACGATGAATCCCTCAACGACGCGATTCCGATTCCGCCCGCGGTTTTCGGCGTTCCGGTCCGCATCAAGGATTTGCGCGTGGAAACTACCGGCAATCTGGTTCTTTATCTCGAATACGGAGTTCAAAATGCAGTTCGCTAAACGTCTTCTCTTTTTTACGATCGGGTTGTGCACTTCAGTCAGCGCTTTCGCAAGCTGGTCGGTCGACGAGCCGGAAACGGAAGTCGCTGAAGCCCACGTGGCTACGACGCGCGTCCTGGCGGTCACCGAAGTTCCCGAGCTCAAGCTCAAGGGGCTGGCCGAATATCGCGGCATGTATGTCACTGTGTTTCACGTCTCCGGGCGCCAGGCGCAGGTGGTGGGCGGCAACGGCAACGTACTCAACGTTTCGGAGATCAAAGCGCGTCCCTTGACCGCGTTGATTGATCCGAGCGGCGCCGCGGTGCTACCGAAAATTTCGGTAGAGCGCCGAGGCTTTCGAGTTTTCAATTTCGTCGTGATCTCGATTCACAAGCAAGAGACGCTCTATTTGCGCAGCGCGGACGAATCGGTGGTTAAAGACCCTCGTATCGAAGACGGTGACATGAGTGCGGTTCCGCAATCGGCGCTTCCTTACGTTCGGGCCGGCTATCTTTCGGTTCCAGATAAGCTGGATCAGTTACGGACATCCCAAGGCAGCACCGAGAGCGTCGAAATTCAACTTGGTCGCGATTTCTAATGCATAAAATTCGGTTGGCGGCCGTGGCGTTTATGGGGCTTGGTTTAGCGGTGGCGCAAACGCCCTCGGAACCGCAAGCCGTCCTCTCAAAGCCAGGCTTTTACCGAGTTGAGCCTGCCGACGCCGTACTCGGCCCCATGGTTTATCTCTACACCCGTACGAGTGCCGATCGCTCGGAGAGCTGGCTCGAAGGCGCATTGCTGCCGAACGGCGAAATTCGCTCCGAAAATGTCGGCGCGCTTCGGAAGCAAGTCTGGCGCAGCAAGCAGGCCCGCGACGACGATCGTGGCAGCCTCCGGATCAAAATTGTTTCCGATGACCGCATCGAAATCACGGCGACCTCCCGCCGTTACACGCTCGGAAAGGCCCACGTGCTCACGCGCGTCCAGGACATGCGGCGCGTGACTTCCACCAAGTACATCAATCACCGCGGCCGTTGCCTCACGTTCCCGTCGCTTCATCACGGAACCTTCGCCTGCAACACGATCCCCGCGCTCGAAGAAGCGCTCGACTCCGGGTATGCAGGATTCGAATTCGACCTCCGCGTGACCCGAGACGGAAAGTTCATCGTCAGTCACGACGAGTCTCTCAAGGTCGCGACCAGCTGCACCGGAAAAGTGAGCGAACATACGCTCGAGGAACTCAAGCGCTGCCAAGTTCTGAAGAGCACTGTTTTACCCGAGCTTACCGCGCGCCTCGCGCCGAACTCGGCGCCGATGCCCTCGCTCGACGACGTCTTCGATCGATTTCTTACGGATCCGCGCCAACCTATTTTACAGCTGGATGTAAAGCCGAACACCGACGCCACGCTCGACGGCGCCTTGCGCCCGAGTCTGGAACGCGCGATCACCCAGCTTGGGTCACGCGAATTTCTCAAGCGCTTGACCGTCTACTCCCGCAGCGATGTGTGGGCCGGTGGACTGATTCGCGACTATCCGGAGATGACGGTGCTGCTCGAAGGCTCGACTGGCGCGGAACCGCTCCTCGACTATCCCACTTACATTCCGGAGATGTCCGGTCGCCCGCGGAGCGGCCACAACGGAATTTCGCTCAATCTCGGATTGACGATGGCGATGCCCAACCGATCCGAACTGATTTCCCGGCTCCTCCAAAACGCAAGTGCCCATATATATCCGGTCGTTGGCTGGAACGTGAACGGCGAAGGCGCGTTGGCGCGAGTTCAGGAAGAGTATCCGACGCTCGAGGTCCTGCTGTCGGATGAGCCGTTTGAGGAGATCGCCCGTCTCCAAATGGCAAAAACTCTCGGGCGCAACAGCATCATCGCGCAAGCCATGACGGGCGCCCCCGGGCAGCCGCTCGGGCCAAGAGTTCGCGTCGGTATCGCCGCCGAAAGCACGCGCGCTCGGGAAAGCATGTTGATCGAATTCCATTATGACGGTGTGGACCCGAATGACATTCCGCTGCCGCTACGTTTCGTTGAGATCTCCGGAGAGTTCGAGCCGAGAGCCTCCGGAATTCCTTACGCGAACATCCGAATCAATCCGATCACGGCCGGCCTGAACTTCGGCCCGTCCTGGGTGGAAGTCGCCGCATTACCGATAGATTTTCAGCGCGAGCTGTCGGCCGGTTTGAATTCTTCCGTCGGTGCGCGTGTCGTCGCAATTTCGATCGGAACCGGAAAGGGTTTCGCCCAGTTCGCCTTGAGCTTTCTCGGCGTGGAATTCGCCCAAGTCGGGCTCCCGGGCGCGGCCACGCATCGCGAAGTCGGCATGGAGTGGATCAAGGGCCAGCTCCTTTTCGGCAAGAGCTTTGAATATGGTCCGATGGAGTTTCGCTTCGATTTCGCGGGCGCAAGTTTTCAAGTGGGCCAAGTCACGCGCCGCTTGGATCTGTGGCAGGAGTTTTCGCTGGGGCTCCGATCCCGGCTGGTTCGCGGAAATATTTTCGTCCGCTACGGATATCGCCTGATTGACGTTTCCGGCTCGGGAGTTTCGACCCGGCGGGACGGCTATCTGCGCGCGGGCATGCGTATCTTCTTCTGAGCCCAAAGCAACCAGATCGCGAGGGCCAACACGCACGGCGCCCGCACGACTGCGTGCCGAATCGCAGGCCTAACGGCTTCCGGGATCAAATCCGAATAACCGAACGTAAGGACCAGCCAGATCAAGACCAGGCTGACGCTCGTCGAGCGTGAGCCTTGCCACTGCAACGACGCCAGAGCCGCGATCCATGCCGGCACCAGCATGATGTAAGCGTTGATCTGCTGGAGCGGCGAAAATAGCGTTGTGAAGCAGGCTCCGAGGCCTGCGGCGATCAGTACTGCCCGCGGATCCGGTAGCTTTCGCAGTCGAACTTGGGTCACCGCTGCGAGCGCCGCCGCCGCGACCAGAGCGACCGCCTGCGCCGAGCGGAAGCTCATCGAAAGCCCGAATACGTTTTTCATGAACGCGTAAATATTGTCGAAAGTTGAAAACGCCGTGCCGGAGAAAGCGGACAGTGATCCGACCCACGATTCAAGATTCGACCAGGACAGGCCCCAGGGCAGCCTAAGGAAGGGGAGCGCCAGAGACGTGACTATTCCCGCGATCACGAGCAACGCTCGCTCGAGCCGCCACCGGGCGACCAGCGCCAGCGCGAGCGATGGCAGGGTCTGCAGCTTCCATTCCGCGCTCATTCCCGCGAGCACAGTGAAAAAGATCGCGCGCTTTCGGGGGGGATCGCCGGCCCATTCCGCAGTCGCGAGCAGCAGGATCCCCGTAATCAGAGTTTCGAGTTTGTGGGCCTGGAGGGACGAATAAAGCGAAGGCGCGATCAAAAGCCAAACCCCGGATCGCAGACGTTCATCGGAGATCGTTCGGCGGGAGAGCTCATGAACGCCCCATGCGAAGATCGCGAGGCTGAAAAGTGTGTAGGCGATCAGGCCGGCTTTGGTGCCGAACATCAGGCCCGCTACGTAAAACGGTCGAAAAACGAAGAGACCCGCACTGGGAGAGTAAAACCAGGAGTTATCTCCGATCGCGATCCCGTAGACCGGCAAACCTGCCCAGAGGCGGGCGGACGCGCCCGTAAACGTGGTCCAATGTCCTTCGGGTGCATCTCGGAGTAGACGGGCCAGTGCCCAAATCGAAGCGACTCCCGCCGCGAACGGTCCCGCGTAAGTGCTGACCGTTTTGAGACGCATGAGTCAGTTCCTTTTTACGATGAACTGAATTTGAGCAAGTCGAGGATCCGTTAGGCCGGTCTGATCGATCGCGGCCCCGAGCTTTCGAAAGCAAGCGAGCAGCGGGAGCTCCAGTCCGGGCCAACGATTCGCCCACTTGCGGAAAAGGCGGCCGAGGCGAACGGACCGTGGCGAGGGCCGATGCATCAGGAGCGAGCGGTCCAGTCCGTGATCGTGGATCACGGCACTGGTGAGTTCTCCGCCGACCTTCTCAAGATTTTTGACGAGTTCGAGAACGTTGATGGAACGAGCCGACCAAGAGTGCTCTTTGGCCAGGGTGAACGTCCACTTGTGATCCGGGTTGAAAACACTGGGAAACGACCCTTGTTCGTAGAGGTCCTCATCCGGAACAATCACGATCAGGTGACCGCCGGGCTTCACGAGTTCAAACCATTCGAGGATGGCGCCCTTCGGGTCCGCCAGATGTTCCAGACAGTGAGAGGAAAAGACGAAATCATAGCGCTTCTGCACAAAGCGCGTAATGACCCCGGCGTCGCCATGCTCGAGATCGAAGCGATCCACCGTCGGAAGCACGGGGTCCGGGCCACATCCGATGTCGATTCCGTGCCCTTCAAGATACGCGTGAATTTCGGGACCCCAAATCGCCCGAGTCTTGGAGGCTTCTGTCGCCATATCCTTGTTTTAACTTAGAGTTTCGGGTTCAGTCTACCGCAATGACTCGATAACCGCGGAAAGGCTGCGCATCCGGCGTTCCGGCTCTTTCCGGACCCCATGCTTTCCGTCCGGGTAGTAGTCCCAGTGGTAGGCATAACCGCGAGCGTCTAGTGCTTGCCGGAAGAGCTCGTGTCCCTCTTCGAAGCCGTAGTAATCTCGGCCGCCGACATCGAAGTAGAGTTTCGGAAAGGCGACCCCTTCCGGATAGTCTCGCACCATCGTCGGCGGGTAGTGGCGGTCGAAGTTTTCGGGCGTGGTGAACGCGCGACGCGTGTCCCAAATCAGAGCCATGCCGTGATACTGCGGAATGGGATGGCGATTGAAATAGGTGAACCATTTTCCGATTCCTTCGAACACATTGAAGGGCGCGATCGCTGCCGCGTTGGTGGCGACGGTCGAAAAAGTCCCGGGATACCGGAACGCCATTCCGAGGGCGCCCAGTCCGCCCATCGAGTGACCCATGATTCCTCGACAAGCCGGTGAATGGCAAAGCTTCCGCTCGCGTTCCATCTTTGGAACGAACTCAGCCATGAACCAGGTTTCGTAAGCGTCTTTGCCCGAGCGCCGCATGCCGCGATCCGTGAAGTAACTCTGCTTGGCCGAATCAAACGCGATGAACGTGACCGGCGGCAAGCTCACGAGCTGGCGAAGGTCCGCAAGTGTCTTTGAATAGCCTTCCTTCACCCAATGAGTGTGGTCTTCCGAAACGCCGTGCATGTAATAAACGACCGCTTCTCCGTCCGCCTGCGGAAGATCCGGACGAGTGCGCTCGACGCAGTAAATGACGGGCTTGGCGAGGACGGCGGAGGCGTAAGTGACGCATCCATTTTTACCGTCGGCGGAATACGTCGAGGTGACGACCGTGCCTGCAAGAAGGATCAGCAAATGGAGCATGAAATGAACCTAGCACAGGGGATCATGGAGCGACGACGCACGTCGTCGTGTCAGCCACCGGAAGCGCCAAAGTTTTGGGAGTATTCGTCAGTGGTATCTCGAAGATGAATTGTGCGCCTTTACCGATCGAGCTTTCGACCCGAATCCAACCCCCGTGCTGCTTGATGACGTTGCCGGCGATGAAGAGGCCCAAGCCCAGGCCTCCGTAGTTCTGCGAAGGCGCCGCCCGCTCGAACAGTTCAAAGACTCGCAGGTGATCCAGGGGGGCGATGCCGATGCCCAAGTCCTTCACGGATACCCGGGCTCCCGACTCGCTTTGGCTGACTTGAATCGTGATCGGATTTCCGCTTCCATATTTGATCGCGTTCGTAAGCAGATTGATCAGAACCTGCTCGAGCTTGAACTCGTCCCACTGCCCGATCACATTTTCTTCCAAGTCGAGCACGACGGAGCAATTGGCATTCACGAGCGGATCCCTGAATTGATCGACGACATCCAGGACGAGCGCGCCCAGATCCATCGTTGCTCGATCCAGCTTCAATCTCTCCAGGCTGATCTGGGAAACACTGAGAAGATTTTCGATCAGACTGTTGAGGCGGTTCAGCTGCCGATCGCACTTTTCCATGACCTTGGTCAGGAGCTGCGGGGTGATCGTGTCGAATTTATCATCACGCACGAGTCTCGCAAGGTTCTGGATCTGAATTTTAAGCGGAGTCAGCGGCGTACGAAGCTCGTGCGAGGCGATGGATAAAAACTCATCTTTGGTGTGCACGGCTTTTTCCGCGCGTTGGTACAAGATCGCGTTGTCGATCGCCAGAGCCGCCCGTCGCGCGAGTTCCTCGAAAAAGGTCAGGTCCCGCTGTTGATAGCGGCGATCATCCGAAACGAAGCTGATGGTGCCCAGTACCCGGTCCCGAACGCACATGGGAACGCAAATGTAGGACTTAATCTCTTCCAGAGCATTGAAGGCGCCCGGTCCTTCATGAAGGTCGGAAGTGGCCAGCAGAAAGTCTCTGGAGACTTCGGAAACCAACTCGGATCGGCCCGTCTTGATGGCGCCTTGGATTCCCCGCCGCTTTCCGAGACTGAACAGATTGAGCTGATCCAACGATTCGATGAGCTGGATTTTTTCAGGATCTCGATGGGCGGCCGCGACGGTCCGAATTTTTCGATCGTCTCCAACCAGATGAATGGCGCACCAAGTTCCGAACTTTGGAACCACAAGATTCGCGATCTTCGCCAAAGTCATGTTGTAGTCGAGCGAGGCGGCCAGATGCGTTCCCGCTTCCGCTAAAAACCGTTGCGCCTCTTCGGACCGCTTAAGTTGAAGCTCCGTCTCCTTCTTCGTGGTCACATCGACGGTCAAACCTCGCAGTTCGCGTTGCCCGGAGCGATCGTCCTGTTCCGCCAGAGTGATGCGGGTGTTGAACCAGATCACGTTGCCGGATTTTGAAATGAATCGATGGTCCACCCCGGTAGGGCGTCCGCTTCGAGCCTTGTCGATGGCAGCCAAAAACTGCACGGCGTCTTCCGGCGGGGCATGCCCGACCCAGTAGTCGAGACAGTCCACCAGTTCGTTCGCTTTGAATCCGGTCAGAGCTTGTGAACTGGGACTGACGGACAGGAACTTCAAAGTTTCATTGTCCGCCGCCCAGATGATGCAGTTGTCGATGCTGTTGACGAGATCGACGTACTTGCGTTGAAGTTGGTGCTCGCGTTGCAGCGACCTGAACCGGATTTCCGTCAGCTCGCGGTCTCGAGAGTTTTGTTCCGCCTCCCGGATGCGTTCACTCTGCTGCAATACTTTTTTGGAGGTTGCGTAAAGATCCGCGAATACCCGCACCTTGGAACGCAGAATTTGCGGATCATAGGGTTTGAACAGGCAATCGACCGCGCCCGCCTCGTAGCCCAAGTTGATGTAGAGGTCATCACGGTACAAAGCCGTGAGGAAGATGATCGGGCTGCGAATGGAGTGTCCGCCGGCCCGGATCTCCTTGGCCGTGGTGATTCCGTCGATTCTCGGCATTTGCACGTCGAGAAGAATGGCCGCGAACTCCCGCGCATTGGCGTGAGCAATCGCGTCTTCGCCCGACTCCGCCAACACTAGTTCGTAGTCCGGATGACCCAGGACGGACTGCAGGACCGCCAAATTGTCCGGCTTGTCATCGACCAGCAGAATCGGAATTTTATGTCGCGGATCCAGGGAGTACTCCATGTCTCAAACCGCGCAATACTTCTGAGCGACTTCGAGCAACGAGTCCAGATGAATGGGCTTCTTCAAGCAGCCGTTGACATTCATACTCTTCGCTTTCGTTTCGGCGGCGCTATCGGCGGATATGACCACGACCGGGATTTCGCGGTACTCGGGAGTCGCATCTTTCCGCTCCATGAACTCAAAACCGTTCATTCGCGGCATCATGAGATCCAAGAAAATCAAACCCGGCTTCTCCTCGTCCTCCAGCGCTTTTAATCCGGCCTCACCATGCGCGGCCGTGATCACGCGATAACCGCTGACTTCCAGAATGTCCTTCAAGGTCTCGCGGATATCGTATTCGTCGTCAATGATCAGAATGTTTTTCAGTTTCTCCACCGGACGGTTCCCCCCTTTGATTCAGCCAGAAATGCATCGAGTGCCGGTTTTCAGAATCAACCGGCTTCGTAAAGCGCTTCGCTTCGCCAAGGCCCGACGAAATATGGATGCGATGCGCCGATTTCTCGAAGGCGCGCTGCTGAGGCGGGGCGAGAGTTTGCCTAGCCCATTGCTTGAGTTCATCACTTTGACCGCCCCCCTTTGAAGCCCCGCACACATTCAAAAATCTGAAGTACCGTGATGAGCAACTTGAATGCCAACGCTTGCCCACGTTTAAAATCGAGTGGACCCATTCTTCGCGTCAGATCGGCGGGTCAAACTGTCCCGATGTCCCAGGTCTCACCATGGGTACGAACTGGACTGGTAAGAGGGCGGTCTTGCGAAAAACCCCTGCCTGACGCTCGTACAAATTGAGGGTTTGTCGGTGATCACCCTCCGGAGCGATGAGGCGGCCACCCTCAGTGAGCTGCTCGAATAAAACTTGAGGGACCGCCGTAGGTGCGGCGGTCAGTATGATTGCATCAAAGGGCGCGGCCTCCGGCCAGCCTAGATACCCGTTCCCGTGCTTTAGATGAACGGATCGCGTCCCATTATGTTTGACGACTCTAGCTCGGGCTGTCTGATAAAGCAGGCCGATGTTTTCGATCGAATAAACTTCATAGGCGAGATGGCTGAGTAAAACCGTGTTGTAGCCCGACCCCGTGCCGATCTCGAGCACCCGATCCGTAGGCGTCAGGTGCAAGGCCTCGAGCATGAAAGCGACGATGTAAGGCTGCGACAAGGTTTGGCCGCTGCCGATGGGCAGCGGTGTATCTGAATAAGCCAGCGAATGAAGAAGAGGAGGTGCGAAGTCTTCGCGCGGCACGCGCGTCATGGCCGCGATCACGCGGCCATCTTTGATACCGCGACCGACGATCTGGCGGACGACCATTTCGTCCTGATTCGGGGCCTGATTATGTACCAATCTCGAAACTAATCTGGCGAATGGCTTCGCCGCTCAGAGAGTGGGACTTCTTCGACGATACCTCGCGAAGGGAATAAAAAAACCCGACCGCCGCCGCGAGCGACAGCACGAAGGCAAACCAGAGGAGCGAAAAAAAACCTTCGGTCATCCGGTACCCGTTTCGCCGCATATTCATGAAGAAATCCTCGTGCCTTCGGAATCGGCTTGGAAAACTCGCCCGAGTGAAGGTTCGAAATAACGGAACGTTCTCATCTTGCTGCCTTCCTTGTTTATGTAAAAAGCATCGAAATATTCGCCGATTTTCGTGCGTAAGGAGCGAATGGCGTCCAGCGCGGGTGCCGCGAAGGTTCCGCCCTTCGTGAGAAATTCCACGGTGTCGGGCCTTACCGGCAAGAAATAGTAATGCTCCGCCGAATTCCAGAGGGTCCAGCCGGCCTGAAGCTCGAAATAGTCCTCAATCTTCGGCATCGTGCTGATCGTCCACAGATCGCGGCTGTGCGCGGTCTCGAGCAGTTCGACCATAATCTGGTGCAGGGAGAAGTTATTCCCATTGGGCGGGGCTACGTTTTCAATTAGAAGATATCCGGAACGGCCGTGGTTTCTTTCGAGTGACATCACCGATCGCAGTTCTTCGCCGATTGCCATGATCGAGAGCAGCATCAAAACCGAACGTGAACCGAGCGCGCTGAGATCGTAGGCATAGACATCGCGAGGTTCCTCGGTGGGCTCATCCGGATTCCCTTCGAACAATTTCGAGAAAATTCCGTTTCCGTAAAACGGGGAAAGCCGCTGAAGCAGCGATTCTACGGTGTAAAACGAAAACTCCTCGTCCGGCTCCGCGGGCAGTCTGGAGAGGGCGCGAACGATCTCCCGTACCGAGCAGTGGGTGGTGGCCGGATGCTCCATCAGGAGACGCCCATCGATGATTTTGACCTCCGGCGCCTCGTCCTTATGTGAAGTGGCTTTTCGAATGGCCGCTTCCAGCGCGCGCCGATGCTCCTCCTGCGCTTCGAATGCGGGAGAAGCCAGCTGGGTGGCTCGAAGCAGGAATTCGGTGAGAAATTCGATTTTCCGCACGTCATACACGCCGCGAAAAGGGTCGACGGGCAATCTCGAGTTGGGATCGAAAACGATCCGGTGCTGATCCAATTCCGGCACGCCGGTGGGATCCGCGGCGCTGCCGAGAATTCGAAAAACTATCGGATCTTCGCCGTTCCGTTTGGCCGCTTCGTAACAGTTGACGATGATGGCCTTTTGGTCCAGATCGTTGTCCGAGACGAGCACGGAGTGGTTTCTTTGCTTCTCCCGCGAAGGACGGAGCCGAATCAGCTCGTTCCCCCGGGCGATGCAGGTGCCCAGAGAATCCGTGATCTCGGGCGGCGACAGGAAAACCGGCGTCAGCTTCGCCGCTTCGGAAGGTGAAAGAATCAGCGAGCGGGACGTGTCTCGGTTGGCCGTCGGATCGAAATTCAACGGAAGGGTGGACAAGCACAGTGAAGAGTCGGCTTCCGAATCCACGCCGCATTCGAACTCCGACTGAAAAAAGCGAACCGCTTCCTGAGTACGCGCTTCGAGCTCGTCCGTTCCTTCGGCCTCGATTACGACGGAGATCGCGACGCTCATGTCTCGCTCCTCCGCCACTTCCGCTTCTGGCGCTTCCCGGTTCAGGGGCCGCGCCGTGCGCAAGCCGACCTCGGGATGATGGATCATCCGCTTCAATTCCGACTTCGTGGGAAATCCAAAGCTCAAGGCGAGTCGAACCGGAAAGGGCAGGCGGATCGAAAAAGCGAGCCCGCCGGGGAAAAGATATTTCGGCGTCGACTCGATGGCGAGGATCTTCGTTTTCGTGCCTTCGCGGGACAGCGTGAATTCCTCCCAGCCGGGCTCGCTGTAAAGAATTTGTTCAGATAGCGAAACCGCGGAGTCATAGGGCGTGTAGCGATAGCGTAGATGAGTCTTCGGATTCAGAAAACGCCGCAGCTCATTGAGGAGATCGATGGCGGGCAACCGCTTTAAAGGGATGCGCGAGGTGTGTTGAAAGCGGGTCATCAGCTGTGAAAACTTCCGGATCTCTCGCGCGAGCTGGCCATGGCCGCCGTTCGTACTGGCGGACGTCGGGTAGTAGCGGATGGATACGATGATGCGGGGGGTGGGCGGCCGATCTTCATAGAGCAGCTGGAGCGTGCAGCTGGAGGGCAATGAGAACCAGCTACGGGAACTTTGCACCAGGGTGCCCAACTGCAGAATCGTCATGGGTTCGAAGCCCAGCGGAATGGCTTCGAACACCGCTCCGAGGGAGCGGTCTTTGTTCAGGTAGATTCCCGCTTCCGGAAGATACTCGTCGTACGGCAGAACTCGACTCAGACGTGTCGTGTCCATAAGCAATCCTTACTGTGGTGGACGCTAAGCGGACACTAGGCGGTATCGAGCATGACCGTCGGGCTGAGGTACTCGAGGCATTTGCGGAAGGCTTTGAAAGGTTCGGCTGAGTATTCAGAATCTTCCCAGACGCTCGATTCGCAAATGATCCCGATTTTGCACTGAATCAGCGGTTCCTCCCCCGCGCGCTCGAACGAAACCCAGTACTGAATCTCATTGGCCTTGTGCCAATCGGCATGGGCGCGAATCACTGCGAGAACTTCCTTCTCCACCCGGACGCGTTGGCGGCGGTTTAGCGACACGCCTTTGCATTTCACATCCCCGGAAATTCTTGGCTTCATCGTTCCTTGCCCTTGGCCTGGATCCGCATTTTCATCATCCCTGTAACTGAGCCGGCGCAGAGACATCTGTCATTTCCACCTTTTCAAGCGAGAAAATAGCCCGGCGTCCTTCAAGCTTTCGCTTGAACGACGCCGGGCCCAATCGGCCTTTGAGCGCTTGAAACTCAAGAGCCGATTGAAACTCACATGGAGCTGTCAAAAAGCGGTGGGGGGTGCTTCAAGCCAGCGATACCGGGATTCTCATACTCCTCCGACAAATCCCGATCCAAGTGAACGTCGGTGCGGTTACTGAGCAAGCGATGTGCCAGTGAAGATTTCCGGCTCAGGAGCTCGACGCTGAAGATAGAGGAAAAACTTCTATGGCCGGAAGACAAGTTGACCGGGACATCCTGACTCGCTTCCCGTGGCCTGCAAATTGCTCAACCTGTTTACGCCAAAGCAAAGCGAGGATCTATGAAACGAAACCAGCTCACGATGTTCACTCCGGCCTGCGAGATCGAGGAAGGGGACGACTATTACCTCTTCACGGTGAGCCTGCCCGGCGTCAAGCGGAAGGGCATCCGGGTGGAAGTGCAGCAGAATCTGCTCTCGATTTCCGGAGAGGGCACTGAAAACCTCATGAAACCGTTCAGTCGTTCCGTCGTGCTGCCACCACGAGCCTGTCCGGACGAGATCAAGGCTGTTTTCCATGATGACATCTTGTGGATCAACGTTCCCAAAGCCGAAACAGTCGTGACCCGCCGGATCGGGATCGATGACGCGACCGAAGAGTTCGTGAATCAATTTCATATCCATCCTCCTGCTGCCCGGAGCCTTGCCTAGATGGGAGCCACGGTGGAAAGAGATCTGGTCACGGCGGATCACTTCGAGCTTTCCGCCGCGAATAAAGCCCACATCCATGAAAATCTGGAAAAAATTGAAAAAATAGTCGGCGTGGACCCCAAAATTCGATTCGTGATCACGGTGGATCGGCATCGTGACCTCAGTGATCGACAAAATCTTTTCGCCGCGCGTTTCAACGTGCGGTTTCACGGAAGAGAATTCGTGAGCCATCACGTCGACCACGATTTTAAATTCGCGGTCAATCAGGCGAGAATGCATTTGGTCCGACAACTCGTGATTTGGCGCCGTGAACACAAGCGTCCCCGCGAACGAATCCGGGACATTTAAGAGTCCCACGCGTGGTCGAAATGCCCCATTTCTGACGCACGGTGGCCCTCCATGCTTTACACTCCTGGTATAGCGTTTGCTCGCTTGGCGGCAATGAATCAGACGTCCCCGAGCCCCAACGTACGCAGGATCGGCTGGGTAATTGACCCCGACTCGGTCGTCGATAAGAACTTGATGATCCGAACCTTCACGGGTCTCAAGAGCTTTCTCGACGACGAAGGCTGCGTAGTCGAGCCAATCCAAGTCATGAATCGGGGGCTTTTCGCGACCCTCAAGCGAAAATTCGCTCGCCGAGAGGCGAGCGAGGCTCAAAGCATGAGCTTCATTCGACGGGTGCTATCGAGCCTCAAGTCGAGCTTCGAAATCCTACCTCCACGCATTTTCGAAGGCAGTTCGATTTCCGATCAAACGCTTTCCTACTATCTCTCGTGCTACGCGCAGCTGAGCCATACCGATCTTCTGCTCGCGACCGAAGGGACCCGTAAAAAAATCCTGCAGCCCCTCCGTTTGAGCTTCCTGTCCGTACTGGGGTTGCAGTCCAGAGTGCCCGTCATGGTGATCGGTCCCAAGAATCGCTTCGTCCGGCGTACGCAGAGCATTCTGTTTCCCGTGATCGATCCGGACAAGAGTCAGGGCTTCGAGGACATCATCGAGCTTGCGAAACTCTCATCGGCGAAGATCACGGTCCTTTACCGCTTCCTCGACGAATCCAAGGGCGGCTATTGGATTCCGATGAGCGGCCAATTCGGTTCGATCCCATTTTTTGAGCCTAGTACGCTCCAGGAGCGCAATTCCAAGCTGAAAATTCTTTCGTCCTGGATCAAAATGGGAAGAGAAAAAGGAGTGACCGTCGAGATCAAACTCGACAAGAGCTCCGCCGGATTCGCCACGGCTGTTCTCAAATTTCAGGAAAAGAATGAGTTCGATCTCATCGCGGTCGACCCGGCTTATTTCGAGTCCTATTACTTCGAGGGCGCGATGATGCGGATCGTGAAAGAATCGCCCTGTCCGCTTTGGATCTCACACCCGGTAGGGCAGAGCGCCTGTGAGGCGCTCCTCAAAGACATCAAAGAACGGCTGGCGGCTGCGGCCTGATTCAAATCAAAGTCCTGCTCCGGCTCAAAGCTATACCGGAGCAGGGCTGATTCGGACTAGACCGTTGCTGCGCGTTGGGCGATGCCGTAGTCGCGTTGCTTGCGATATAGGGTTTTACGGCTGATTCGCAGGACTTCGGCGGCTTTTTCCTTCTTGTTGCCGGTTTGTAAGAGGACGTACTCGATGTACTCCTTCTCGAACTCGCGCAAGCTCTTGAGACCCGTGAATAATTTGGTGGTCAGGGCGGCCGGTTCCGAGATGTCGGTCACGACGATATCTCGTTCGTCGATAAGCGTGCCGTCACAGAAAACGATCGCACGCTCAATCGTGTTCTCGAGTTCCCGGACGTTTCCGGGCCAAGAAAGGCGTGTGAGTTTCGCGAAAGCGGAACGAGTGAAGCCGATGACTTTGGAATCCATCTTCTTCGAGTATTTTTCGAGAAAGTGCTCGGAGAGAAGAATGATGTCTTCCTTGCGCTGGCGCAGCGGCGGAATCTCGATCGGCACCACGCATAGTCTGAAGTACAAATCTTCTCGGAACCGGCCGCTTTTAACGGCTTCCTTTAGATTGCAGTGAGTCGCCGCGATCACGCGGACGTCGGTGACGCGGTAGGTGTTTTCGCCGACCGGTTTCACTTTTCTCTCTTGGAGGAAGCGCAGGAGTTTCGCTTGAAGTCCGAGCGGCATGTCGCCGATTTCGTCCAAAAAGACCGTACCTTCGTGCGCGTCTTCCAAAAGACCACGTCGGCGTTCCGTTGCGCCGGTAAAGGATCCTTTGGCGTGGCCGAAAAGTTCCGATTCCAGCAACGTATCCGGAATTGCCGTACAATTGATGGCGACGAACGGCTTCTTGGCGCGGGGCCCGCGTGCGTGAATGGCGCGCGCGACCATGTCCTTGCCGGTACCGCTTTCGCCGATGATCACGACGTTGCAGGACGACTGCGAGATCCGCTTGATGGCCTCGAAGACTTTCTGCATTTGCGGGCTCTTGCCGGCGATGTCTTCCAGGCCGAACGATCCGGCGAGTTGCTTTTTGATGGAGCGGTAGTTTTCTTCGAGGCGATGGATACGCAGCGCGCGGTCCGAGATCACCGAGAGCTCATTGAAGTTGATCGGCTTCGTGATGTAGTCAAACGCGCCTTTTCCCAGGCCTTCGACCGCGGTCTCGACGGAAGCATGTGCGGTGATGAGAATCACCGGCGGCGGAAACTGCAGATCATTGACTTGACCCACGAACTCGATCCCGTCCATTTCGGGCATCTTCAAGTCGCACACGATCAAATCGTATTTGGTGGCGCCATTCACCGCTTTCGCGCGCAACTCCTCGAGAGCACGTTGCGGCGACTCGAAAGCGACGGGACTGAACTCCGCTTTCAGAAAAAAAGCGGTCAAAACCTCGCGCATGGATTCGTCGTCGTCGACGATCAGGATATTGGGCTTAGGCGACTTGGAAGGAAGTTGATTGAGCATGAATCGGCACCCCACAACGAAAAATTCACTTTAGCTTCGTGCTTTGTCGGGTCTGAGTAGTTCACATGAACTTTGATGTCGAGAAATATCTGGGACTAATGCGGGTATTGTCGACGGGTCAGAAGGCCCCTTTATAACGCAATGATTTTGGGCAAGTACGGTTTATCTAGCCAAACGTGTGTGGCGTGCATATTGCTTTGAACCGCGTTCTTGTGTGTGGGAGGAAAAGTTCATGACAGTTAGCGAAGGGTCGAGCGCTCCGAAGACACGGGCGATTTCCGTGCGTAGGCGCTTGCTCTGCATCGAGGATGACCCGACGCTCAAGCTCATTTTAGATCCGCTTCTCAGGGAAATCGATCCGCTGATGCGTGTGCGCTGGGTTGACAGCGCTGAAGCCGGATTTGAACGTATCGAAGAGGCGAGCCGTCAATTTGAGGGAATACCTTTCCACCTGGTAATCACGGACATCTTTCTGGAAGGAAAAATAACGGGGATCGATCTTTGGAGCATCTGTCGATCGACCTATCCGCAAATGCCGGTGCTCGTCATGTCGTCACTGCCGTTTGGGAAGTTTCTGGATTTCAAAGGGGCGCAAGACGGCATCAGCCCGCCGTATCTTCAAAAGCCGCTGAATATCCCGGTGTGTCGCCGAATTATCGAACGAGCGCTGCGGGGTGAGGTTTCCGACACTCAGATGGCCTTGCGATGAATCCCAGGTTGCCATTTGCAGGCGCGAAGATCCTGATTGTCGACGACTCCGAAGACATCCAGCTCATTTTCCGTTTTATTTTCGAGGAGCAAGGTGCAGTCGTGGTCACTGCGGCAAATGGTGCCGAAGGGATTTCGCTGGCCGCCTCCGAATCTCCCTCCTTGATACTGATGGATATGCAGCTCCCAGACACGAATGGAACTGAGGCCATGCTGAGGATTCGTGAGTCAGGCTACCGAGGGGCGGTCATCGCGGTCACCGCTCGGTACAACGAGCAGGAAAAATGCCGAGACGCCGGATTTGACGACTACCTCAGTAAGCCTGTGGAGTGCGAAACCCTGGTTGAAATGGTTACCAAGCACCTTCACTGACCGTCCGCATTCATTACGGGCAGCAAAAGATTTTTAACGACGGCGAATTCGGATTCAACGCTCCCCGTGATCGCGTTCCAGTCGATGCTCCGGGGGTCGGCTTCTGAGGCGGCTTCGAGCAGTGTCAGATAGGAAACGAGTTTTTTCGCACCCACGTTCAACGCCGTCGACTTAATTTTATGGGCCATTCGACCCGCTCCGACGTAATCCGCGCTCCTCGCAAGTTCCCGAAGAGTTGAAATGTGGCCGGGAGCGTTTTTTAAAAATATTTGAATGACGCTAACGGCGATATTCGGCCCATCTTCGCGTTGTAGACTGCGGAGCTGATCCAAGTAGGAGAAATCGATCGACTCCAGAGCGGCATCGGGTTCATTCATATTTCCCGGCTCATTAGCATGATGTGTACCTAGTGACTTGGCTTAAATCTTTTGGTATCGAGAGCCGTGACCAACGGTCGTGATCCGCTTTTTTCGGTGCGACACGTTGTCGTATTCGCGGGATATTTTGTAACCGCCAAATTCGGGCTCATGCTGAGCACGGTCAGTGGATTTGCGGCCCTTGTGTGGCCACCTTCGGCAATCGCTCTCTGTGCGATGTTTCTCTTCGGCCGAAAATACTGGCCCGCGGTTTTTTTCGCCGCGGCCCTGGTCAATTGGACGGCCCAGGCGCCAGTTCCAGTGGCGGGCGCCATAGCCGTAGGCAACACGCTTGCCGGAGTGTTCGCGGCCGAGTTTCTTCGACGTCGCACGTTTTCGCCGACTTTAGAACATCTCGGCGATGTATTCGGATTGATTCTGGTCGCGGTTTTCGCAAGCCTCCTGTCTTCCTTAACCGGAGTGGCCAGTTTGTTTTTTGGGCAAGTCATCGGAGCCGAAGCGATCGGTCCGACGTGGCAGGCCTGGTTCGTGGGCGACGCGCTCGGATTCTTGATTTTTGCACCGGTGATCTTTACCTGGGCCACCCGCCCGATGGTGATGCTGACCCGAACGGCCTGGCTGCAAGCCGCCGTTTTGATTGCAGGGGTGGCGTGTTTAAGCTGGATTATTTTTTGTGATGACGGTCGGTCCGGGCTCAGTCGTTTTCCCATTTCATTCGCGGTTTACCCGTTCGTCATCTGGGCCGCGTTGCAGTTCGGCCCCGTGTTGTCGGCCTCGACTGTTTTGCTGATCGCCGCCATTTCCGTTTGGGGAACCGTGGAGGGAACCGGGCCGTTCTCCGGTTCCACGCTCGCCCAAAATCTATTTTTTCTCGAAGGTTTTCAGGCGGTCTTGGCCATAACCGGAATGGTGCTGGCGGCCGTGGTGTCGGAACGCAAGCATGCCCTGAACGTCAGCGAAGAAAGGTTTCGCCTACTGGTCGAGGGGGTTCGGGACTACTCGATCTTAATGTTGGATCCTCAGGGCCGAATCGTCAGCTGGAATGATGGCGCCCGCGAGATCAAAGGCTATCACTCGTCGGAAATCATCGGGCAGCATTTTTCAAAATTTTGTTCCGCATCCGACGTTGCGGCCGGAAAGCCCAAAATGCAGCTCGTGGTCGCCAGCGCCACGGGACGGTTCGAAGTCGACGGGTTGCGCATCAAGAAGGACGGAACTTCATTCTGGGCGAACGTCGTCATCACCGCGCTTCGTGATGACCAAGGCGAGTTGGTCGGATTTTCAAAAATTACCCGGGACCTCTCGGACCGCAAGCGCGCGGACGATGAGTTCAAGCAGGCCTACGGCGACTTGGAAGTTCGGCTCCACCAGGCTCAGCAAGCGATTCAGTCTCGGGATGAGTTTCTGTCGAACGCCTCGCACGAACTGAAAACACCGTTGACTCCCCTCTTGCTGCAACTGCAAATGGTGAAGGTCGCCGTGCAAAAAGCCTCGTACGCGCTGCCGCTTGGGCAAATGGACCGCTCCCTGCAGATGCTCGATAAATGCGAGATCCAGACCAAGCGATTAATTGCCCTGATCGAGGAGCTTTTGGATTTGACCCAAATCAGTTCCGGGAAGCTTGAGCTCAAGCCCGTCGAGGCGGACTTGAGTAAAACTGCCCGCGAAGTGATCGAGCGCTTCGGACCCGAAGCCAAACGATCAGCCGATTGATTTGTTCGAGAGTGGCCGCCTTCACGGATCTAAACGGCTTTGCGACTCGGCGTGTCCGAGATCCGCTCCGAGTGACTTTCATCTATCAGACCCAAAGTGCCGTCCGGCACCCGTGCCACTTGAGCCCCTTCCGAAAATAATCTTACGGCGGTGTTGATCAGGGCGATGTGCGTGAAGGCTTGCGGAAAATTCCCGGTCTGCCGCTTTGCCTTCACATCGTACTCTTCCGCGTACAACCCGACGTCACTGGCTAGGGAGTGGAGTCTTTCGAAAAGTCGCTCAGCCTCCGCGCGTCTCCCCATTAGAATGTAAACATCCGCCAACCAGAACGAGCAGGCGAGGAAACTTCCTTCGCTCCCCACGAGTCCGTCCTCGACCGACTCGTTCTGATAACGCCGAACGAGCCCGTCCTGAATCAGGTAGTTCTCGATGGCCACCACGGTGTTCCGAATTCGCACGTCGTCGATCGGGAGAAATCCCACCATGGGCAGCAGGAGCAGACTCGCATCCAGATTCTTTTCACCGTAGGCCTGCACGAAGCAGCCGAGCTCCGGGTCGTAACCGCGGTGGCAAACATCGGCGTGAATCTCATCGCGAAGCCGCTTCCATTTCTCTGAGGGGTATTTTCGTTCCGTCATCTCCGCGATCTTGATGGCGCGGTCGAACGACAGCCAAGCCATGACCTTGGAATGGGTGAATTGGCGACGAGCAGAACGAAACTCCCAAATTCCTTCGTCGGGATCCCGCCAAATTCCTTCCAGGTGATCCAGTAGATGGAGCTGGATGTTCCAAGCGGGTTCGTCAAGCGGCAAGCCGCCTTTGACAGCAAGATAACTCGCATCCATGATTTCGCCGAAGATATCGAGCTGAAGTTGCTTGTAAGCCGCGTTTCCGATCCTTACCGGCTTGGAACCTTCGTAACCGCCCAGCCAGTCGAGCGTGAGTTCGGGCAGCCAGCGTTGACCGGCAAGACCGTAAATGACGTTGACTTGGGCGGGAGTTCCGGCCGCTGCGCGTACGAGCCACTTCCACCAGGAAACGGCTTCACTTCGATAGCCGGCAGTCAGCAGCGAATACAGCGTGTAGGTCGCATCCCGCACCCAGCAAAGGCGGTAATCCCAGTTTCGCTCGCCGCCGATAATTTCTGGGAGGGAGGTCGTCGGCGCCGCGACGATTCCGCCGGTCGGCTGAAACGTTAACGCTTTCAAAGTCAAAAGTGATCGCATCGTGAGTTCTCGGAGACGGCCCTCGAACTGACAGTGGGACGACCAGCCCTTCCACCAACGAAGAGTTTTTTCTACGGCCGCGATCGGATCCGTGATGCAGGTTTCCGGAAGTCGATAGGACGGAAACCAGGAAAGGATGAAAGGATGCCGTTCGCCGGCGTTCACCATGAAGGACGAAAGACTCCGATAACTTTTATGGCTCATCGGGTTTTGGAGTGGGTACTTTTGGATGATTTCAGAGCTCCGGCAGCATGCACGTGAGGATCTTTAGCCGGAGATACTCTTCGTCGCGTAGCCCGTAGGCGCGGCGCTGGATCA